>OCTX012277063.1_pt1 | contig 72937 bp, 60 predicted proteins | sample 1539691 | NCBI WGS metagenome assembly OCTX01 (sample SAMN02144231, study PRJEB22623) | gut metagenome | biome: sheep rumen | host: Ovis aries | place: New Zealand
CACATTGTAGTTCTTGCCGTCAGCGGCAGTAGTTAAGAATTCCTTAACAACTGAATCTTTGTGTAACTCATTCTCTTTCAGAATATTAGCAATATGCATACTAATATTTGGCTTGGAGGTGGCAAAAAGTTCTGCCATCTGTTGCTGGTTCAGCCATATCTTACCATCCTTTGCAAAGAGGGCTACTGAAGCTTTGCCGTCAGCCGTCCGATAAATGATTATGTTCTGTTGTTCGTCCATATATAGTTATATTACCTTTCCTCGCCCACAAAGATACGATTAAGCGAGTGAAATACAAAAGGAAAGCGGGCTTTTCTTTTTATTTCCGAGCGAGAGTATCTTCGACGAAGTCAAATATACGATTAAGCGAGCAAAATACAAAATAAATTCATTTATTTTTATTTCCGAGCGTGAGTATCTTCGACCTTTAGGTCAAAGAAAATTTTCAGTACACGTTACTATTTCGCACACGCCAAAAAACTTGTTGGTAGGTATAAAGTTTTTATACAAAATTTCATAACATCCGAATAATTTGAATATATTTGCAAAGCAATGTGCATATAGTTTCACCTATTGCAAAGGTTTATTGAAACGAGGTGCATTTAACGACAGGAGGATTTAAAATGAAGAAATTATTATTGTGTTTCGCTTTTATTTTTGTTTCAATTTTTGTGTCTGCACAGGTAAACTTTTGTGGACATTGGAATCCTAGTCAATATGGATGGCATGCTGCGATTGACATATATCAGGAAGAAGGAAAACTGTGTCTGCGTATGCTTACAGAAGAAGGAGAAAAAGTGTTTCAGGATGTGACTTTTAACGAATCTGAGCAATCCATAGAATGGTCATACAATGATGTAATACACGCCCATTGGTATATCGGTACATGGAGCGAAACAAAACGCAAGGAGATAATTTTTAATTATAACGGTGTATATGGGACGACAGGCGTTCCAACAAAAGTTTATAATGAAGGAATACATGCCGATCACATGAAACAATGTTGGAAATATTTTGCTGTTTTGTCAAAAGGTGTATTGAAAATAAAATATGCCTGTGAATTGGAGTTTTATTCAGCTACCGATGAATTGCTTTTTACAAAACAGAATAAGGATATGCCCACATTGATATATAGTAAATAGATTAACGTTTATATAATGGAATTGAATATACTTTACGAACAAGCAGTAAAAGGAGACAAAAGTTCTCTGAATGAATTAAATAGCTTAGCTGGAGCGGGTAATTACCAAGCACAATACCTGTTATCATGTATATACGATAATCCAGACTGCCCTTTCTTTGATGAATCTCTAGGGATGTACTGGCTAAAGAAGAGTGCGGAATATGGTAATGCCAATGCAATTAGAAAGATAGACGGTCTTCCGAAGGATTTAAGGTCTCGATATGATATGGATGAGGTGAAAAGCAGTAGCATTACCCAGAATTCGTTATCAGTTTCTGGTTATGCTTCTAATTGGAGTGTCAACACTTTAGGGTATATAGAAAACCGTGGATGCTTGCAAAGGTTTTCGTGGGTATTCCGAGGCCTTTTAGTTGCTATTGCAGTATCTATTTTTCATTTGTGTACTAGAACTTATTAAATACTTAATCGAAACGAATCGAATTTTTTAGAAAGATTGAGTAAGTTTTGGACTTAATTGAAAGTCAGCGAAGACGGTCTATACAAGTTCTCCGATTTTGACACGCACCTCTCAAAGATAATGAAAGCATATAATAGTATATAACCTCCTTGTGTTCTTTCTATTTGCCGTTCAATATGCCTATATAGTATTATGGGCATACATGCTGTCGTACTTATATTTTATAAAAAAATATATAATTATTTGCAGATTAAGATATTTTTTATTTCTTTTGTTGCGACACTATTAAAATTTATAGATTATTTCATAGAGTTATACAAACAAAAATTATAATGGAATTATGACACTATCTGCAGACGAATTCAAAGTTATGTTGATGCTATACGCTGCCAATACAGACGGGAGTGTTACGTTTGATGAAGTTAATGTAATGCTTGAAAAATCATGTCCTGAGACTGTGAAAAGGGTTAGGAGGGCCTTTGACAAACTGAGTGATATGGAAATTTTGGACTGCATCTGCGAGAATAAGGCCAAATATGCAGCAACCGGGGCTGCCTGTGATGTTCTGATACGTGATCTTCGTGACATTATCGAGGCTGATGAAAAAGTGACACCTATGGAAGAACATTTATTGAGGATAATGCAAAGACTGTTGAAATCATAAAGATAAATTGATATGAAGAAGAGGGTTTCGATTTTTGTAGCAGGTGCTCAAAAGTTAAAAACAGAGCGCTATGCGTTAAAAGCACTGGTGCATGAGCTCAATACACGTTATCATGAAAAGAACATAGACGTACACATTGGTATGAAGTCGTATGACGACTTTAAATACGACCAAAAAGTGTATGATAATTATATCACGCAGAATGCTGACATGGTTTTGTTCGTGATGGATGGATGTGTTGGCGACTATACTAAAAATGAATTCAAAATTGCCGTTGAAGCATATAAACAAAAGCAAATTCCGGAAATAGTGGTGTTCTTGAAAAAATATCAGGAAGAAACGGACGGCATAAAAGAAGTTCAGGAATTATTAAGAGAAGGATTTGGCGAAAACTACTATTATATTATCTATGAGAATGAGGCAGATCTCAGAAGAAAAGCCGAAACACGTATTGCCAATTTCATCTCACCGGAGAATTATATCCGGAATGTAGGGAAGTGGCGAATGATAGCTATATCCATAGCGATTGCTTCGTTGCTGTTTATAGGTGCTATTTTTGCATTTATGCAGTATGTTGAGAAAAAGGAGGCAATGAGACCCTTCAGCAGTGACGAGAAAATACTTTTGTTCTTTGGTGGAGGTTCGGTATATAAGTATTTGGAAGATAAGTTTGACATAATTGTTGACAGTTTGGGAAATATACACAACTCGATTTATGTTCCTGTTCCTACTGGTAACCTTTGGTATATGATTGCGGAAGAGTATTTCAGAGACTGGAAAGAGGCAAGGTTCAACCCTATATATCTTGCTGCAAATTCTATTAATGTACATGAATTAAAGAGTGGTACATTTAATGAGGATATTTCAGATAAAATGCTGATTTTGGAACTTTTCATTGGGCAGGATACAACAGTTACTCATATAGGAAATAAGGCGTTAGAAGAATTAAATTTAGATGAAGATGAACTTTATCAAACAGAAAAGAGAGGGGGGAAGATTATTTATTACCAAGATGTGAATCAGTTGCGAAAGCTTGTATCTACGGCTTTCGAAAAAAAGAAGCTTTACACGACTACACCAAAAAGTGGTACACTCAAATCTTATCAGAACGCATTCGATTTAATAAAAGACGCAGATTTAAAATATAATTTGGTGGATTCTTTAATAAAAGATTCTGCTTGCTTGATGCATAATGTATATAACGAAAATCATATAATAGACAATAACCATGTAGATTCTCATAGTTATGTCCTCTTGGGAAGCTTACATTATTATCCCAAAATTCGCATGGCGAACAATGAATGTATTGATATGAAAAAAGCAGAAAGGAATAAAATGCTATATGTTAAAACAGATTCGGGATATTTAACAAAGGACTTATATGTGTACATGATTGCCTATAAGACAAAGGATAAGGAGGATGAGTGTTATATAATTCCAACGCAAGTGAAAGGTTTCCTAAAGCTGCTTGATGCAAAAGTTAACAGTAAGAATCAGTGTATACAGGATTCTGTATGGGAAAAAATCATTAATTATGGAAAATTTAAAAAGTCAGATGTACATTACAATGATACAACCGGTATCGTAACATTGGAGATAGTTAACAAACGTAGAAAGAGAGCCAAATGAAGAAAATAATCCTTAATTTTATCTCCCTTGTAAGCATCTGTACTATTTCTCAAGGGCAGATTGCAGACGTGCCAGCTTATTTTACAACTAGGGAAATGCCCAACATGATAAAATTTTTACCACCACCACCTGCGTTTTCAACACCATTCTTTGCAAACGACTCGATTAAATACGAATGGGGGAAAAATAAGCGGAAGGACTCTATCAGGGTAGATATTGCTAAACGTGACGCCGTATATGGTCTGCAAACCATTATCCAAGAATTCTCTGGACCGTTTGGGTTACAAATTTCAGAGCATGGTACACCGCAAATCTACAAATTGTTAAGAGAGTCGTTGGCTACATGTGACAGTATATGCACTTTGCCCAAGGTTCATTATATGCGTAAACGGCCATTTGTTTATTTTAATGAGCCAACGCTTGTCCCTGAACAAGAAGAGAACCATATAAATAACGGATCATATCCGTCAGGGCACACGATATTAGGGTGGAGTGCAGCTCTGTTGCTTATGGAAATTAATCCAGAGGCTCAAGATACATTGTTGGCTCGTGGCTATATGTATGGCGAGAGTCGTATTGTTGCCGGATACCATTGGGCGAGTGATGTGGAGGCAGGTCGCCTGGCTGCCAGTGCAGCGTACGCAAAGTTGCACACAAACAATCGTTTCCTAAAGCAAATGGCCCGTGCAAAAAAAGAATTTAGGAAAAAACATAATCAAAAATGGCAGGGGACAAGATAATTGTTGTAGGATCTCATCCTATAGCCGAAGATATTATTTCGCAATATGTTTCACAAAATGATATTGTGGAAAACTATTCAGATGGATTGGATGTATCAATAGATCTGAATGATTATGCCGAGATGGTATTGCTTCCAGATACCGACGAGAAGGCAATAGTTTCGATGTCAGAATATGCAGAGAGGATTGACTTAAGTTTTCGCAAAGGGAAGAAACTCATATGCCATCTTCTGCTACACAGTCAATCCATGTTGCGCATGTTACAGACATGTGACTTGCGTGATGATATAAAACAGAAAATCGATGTATATCCTTTCATGTTGGATGAGTTGTGGAGTCGTAGTATAGTACTTGATTACGAGCCCATTACCATACAGTCAGAGAAACATGTGCATCTGGTTATTTTCGGGATGGGGGTATTAGCACAGATGGTTGCAATACAGGCTGCACATATAGCTCACTATCCAAACTATGTAAGAAACCATTCGTTGCGCACTCGCATTACAATGGTTGGGGAGAATGCAGGACAGGAGATAGAGGGATTAATAAAAAAATATCCGCATCTTTTTGACAACAGCTATTATCGTATCGTAAAACCGTCAGAGGAAAGGGCCGTCGTAAAATTCCATTCTCCTATGTATGAAGGAAAGCGCGAAGACTTTGTAGATGTGGAATGGGAGTTTGTGGAGTCAGAAAGTTGGAATCCTGATTTGCGTGAGAAGTTACAATTTTGGGCAAAAGACCAAAGTCAACTTTTGTCAGTTGTGATGGCAGACAAAGATACTCAGAAGAATATAAGCGAATCTCTGTTCCTGCCACAGGAATTATATCAGCAGTCTATTCCTATTTACATATATGGTCAGCATATTTGTCGATACGACGTTACTATGCCATTGGTTCAAATGGCGAAGAATGTGAATTACATCTACAACCAATGCTATAATGAGAATGTAAAGGATTGGAAAGGCTTCATACGTTATTCTGTTGAGATAGACCCTAAAGAAAGAGACCAGATGTGGGCAAAATTGTCAAGTGTAAAGCGTATGTCGAGTATTTGTAATGCTATGACGATCCCTACAAAAATGCGCTCTATGGGTTTGGATGAAAATGAATGGGACAGATTCTATGATATTCCTCAGAAGGATATTGAGTTGTTGGCGCAAGTGGAGCACAATAGATGGTGCGTAGAAGAATTGATTTTGGGATTCCGTCCATGTACAGACGATGAGCAAAAAATTATTTCGTCTGATGTGACGACACAAAAGGATGCTTATAAGGCGCGTAAGATTCATTATGACCTGATAGCGTACAAGGATTTAAAGCCCGATAAGACAGGAAGGGGAGTAGAAGTGTATGACTTATGTCTTTCTGCATGTCTGCCATTGATTGCAAAGGCTTTTTCTGATGAGAAGGGAGGTAAGTAATGAAAGGGAAACGACATTATATCTCTTTTAGATTCAAAGGTGAGAATGCTTTTCACCAGAACGGTAATCGGATAAAGTCAGCAGAACGCATAATAAATATTGGCGAAACTGCAGATTGTGATGTGCGTTATGAGGCATATGGTTTCCGACCAGAATATTATGCTTCCATCATTCGAAACGAAGACGGCAATAGTTGGCGCATTGTCAAGCGTTCCCAATATATTGATATCAGCATAGAAGGGAAAGGCGAAATCGGTTATGTTCATCAATTGGAGGATGGCGACATCATTCAGTTTAGCGGTCAAAATATGTCGTTATGTTTTCATAGCCATTTTGACAATAAGTACAGTAGGTCAGAACGGAATTATCTCTGGCATTGGACATTGGCTGGAGCATTAGGCTTAATCGTTGTTGTGACTGTATTTGTGCACCTGTTGAGCAGCAGAGACTCCATTAGAATAGAAGATGTGGAACCTTTGGAGGGATCTGTCTGTTATATAAAAGTGGATTCTGTGAGATGTCTGAAATGTATATCTGGGAAAGAAAAAATGATGTTCCCGACAAAGAAGATCGTTGGTGACGTGCCAACAGGAACAGCATTCCTAACCCAAGATGGAAAACTGGTAACAGCAAGACATTGTGTGGAGTATTGGATTGGGACGAATCTTGATCTGACAACTAAGGTAGAGAAGGATTTGGCAAAAGATGATATCTTGAGATGGGCGATAGAGTGTGAGACATTTAACCAGTTTTATGCCCCTGATTCTGTAATGCAGTTGCGTGTATATTTTTCTGTCTACAATTTTATGGGGAACAAGATAGATTCGCTGGAATCAACTAATCAGCGTGTACACATCAATCGTGAAAAGGATGGCGTGTTCCAATTGGCGGATTTCAATAAAGAATACTATTGGCGTTCTGTCAGGCCCTATTTTAATGATAGAAGTATGGAATTGGGAGATATACTCTGGATAGACGGTTTCAAAGAATCAGGGAAAATCAAGCTTGCCGGAAAGGAACAAATAACTAAGGTGAAGAATGGTTCAAAGTTGATGATCTGCGGTTATCCGATGACAGGAATAGGAGACAAGCGTATGACTTTTACAGAAGGAACTATCCGTCGAAATGCACAGGCAGAGGCTGAGAATCTATTCTTTGAAAGTAATATCAATCATGGTTTCTCGGGAGGTCCTGTATTGATGAAAGTTGGAAGTGAAGTAGTTGCCATTGGAGTAGTTTCGAGAGTGGACAGTATAAGCAGCGGATTATACAAATGGGCAGTGCCAATTACAGAAATTAATAGAGAAAAGAAGGAGGGACAAAACTATGAGTAGGAAAACAACGATAAGAGACATTGCTGGTTTTTGTCCCGAGGATGCCATATGGAAAATGATGTATGATATCAGTGGGCTATTAATTCGGGATAAAGATGATTATGTATTGACACCGGATTCGGTTGTGATAGACGGTCAAATGTTTATTGTCGAGGACAATCATGATTCGGTTAGTGAATTTCTGGCTCCAGAGCATAAAGTTGGGCATAAGCCAAATGCACAGGAACAGGTTTGGACATTAGGGGCCATTGCGTATTATGTTGCTACAGGTCATATAATATTTGGTGGATATGGCGGACGATATCAAAAAGAACATTCTTCGATAGCCTTACCAATACTGCCAAAGGGATTGCTGAATTTGACTTCTGTATTGCATCAATGTTTATGTTATACTCCCGAAGAACGGATTAATCTAAAAAAACTGAATGACCTTTCACAAGAAGGGCTACTTAACTGCGAACAAATACATCGTCAGGAGTTAGTCCTGAAAGAAGAGGAAATTAAGGAAAATAAAAAGCAATGTGGCGAAAAATGGCCAGAAAAGATGATAAAATTATGAAAAGAATAATGCTTTTGATGGTAATTGCTCTTACATTTACCAATTGTTTTGCTCAGGATGATGCCTATCTGAGAAAAATGACTGGTGATATAGTTCTGCTACGTAAAGGAAATGTTTCGAATGATGCGCTAAACAAGATAGTTATCGACTGGTCTGCTTCTAATCGCCCGAAGATAGCACTTATGGACGAAATAAAACGCGATGAGAACAATGAGTATCGTGGTGCAGATGTAAAAAAATTCAAAATGAACCAGTTAGTAACATATGTCTATAATCGGCAGAATATAGGTATGGTTTCTAAAGGTGATTATTTTAACAGCACAGAAAAAGGTATATATTATTCTGCCATTGAAAAGACTGTTAAGAAGGGTAATATTGTTACATATAGACTTACAGGACATGTCGGGAAGCAGGAGTTTGTGTTTATAGCGTTTAATCCCAAAACCAGATTCACTGCAAAAGTTAACGGGAAACAGGCAGAAGGTAAAGTCGGAGCAAATGACGTTTGTTGGGTAACGATACCACAGGTACACAAAGAAGATGTTATAGTTATATCCATTGCCAATAATTCCCCTACAAATGAATCATTTGTCATTTTGAACCATAATCCGCAAAAATGATGAGAAGGGCTGTAACGATTATACTGAGCCTCATATTTGCATTGCATATATCTGCACAAAGCAATACAGGGAAACAACTGCGAGACATATACAACGAAGCAAAGCATTGTTACCTTATAGACGACTATAGGCAGTTAAAGGAATGCGTAGGTAAGTACGAGAACTTATTTAATTTAAATAGTTATACCTTAGGCGATTCTGCCGAAGTATACCATGCTTTATTATATCATATGAGCGGGGCATATTACTATGGTTTCTCGGAAAATGCCACTTGTGCACTTTATTCCGAGTTCTACTATAGACAAAGCCTTGAAATCTGTAAGAAGCGAAACATAGAATCCAATGCCATAGTTTTGCATGAGGAATTAGCACAGCTTTATTATAAAATAAAGTCGTATGCCAAGGCAAAAGAACAACTGGATTCAGTACTCAACTATTATGATAAACAGTTAAATGATTTGGGCATTACGTCATATGCCAATAAATATTATCGGACTATTTCCCAATTGGCCATTTGCAATGCAAGGCTTGGGCACTTTAATACAGCTTTGGCACAGATAGATGAAGCCATTAATGATTATTACGGGCAACACAGTGACTCGGGTTATTTTGAGTCATTACGTAAAAAGGGAAAAATATTAATGCTTCAGGCAGATCGTCTTGAATTTACTCAATATCAGGAAGCGGTCAAATGTTACCAGCAGTATGTTAATGAGCGTTTCACGTCCATAAGCAGGGAAATAGATACAATGTCGGTATCGCAACGTAACCAATACTGGTTGGCGACCCATCAATTCCTTTATGATTGTTTCCGCCTTGGCAATCATGCTCCCGAGATGCTATATAACCTTGCTCTTTTTAGTAAGGACTACCTTATAAGAAAAGATCCAGTTCGGATAAAATGGCGGCAGATAAGACAGGCATTGGGCAAGCAGGATTGTGCCATTGAGTTTGTTCAGTATTTTGGTAAGAACGACGAAAGGAGGATGGGATGCCTTGTTTTAAGGAAAAAAAGCAAGTGTCCCCTGTTTCTAGATATGTTCTCTGCTGATAGCCTGTTGAATATCAGTTTGACATATACACACACTGTTGGAAGCGCGATTACTGCCACCGAAAGCAGGATAAAGAATTTACTTTACGATAACATACAATTACCTGATTTGATTTGGTCAAAATCCCTGTTGGATGCCATTGGCGATGCAAATAAGATATATTTCGCTCCAGACGGTCTGTTTAACCAGTTGGCTATAGAATACATGATGCCAGATACGACTAAAGACTGTTACCGATTATCGTCTACGCGTATTCTGTGTCAAAAACGGACTATCCCCCAAATGGATAGAGCTCTCATTTGCGGTGGTATAAGATACAGTACCATTTATCATCCGCATCTTAAGAAGAACGATGTAAAGGCCTATCGTTTCCTTGCATTTCAAAATGCGAGATTCAATGATTTACCTTGGACGAAGCATGAAGTGGATTCAATTTACACTGTTCGCAATAATTCCAATGATATTTTGATAGAAGGCAGTATGGCAACGGACGAGGCTTTTATTCAATCATTGAAGCAAGACTATAATGTCGTTCATATTTCTACCCATGGCTACTTTGGAGGCAGGATTGGTATATACAATGATGTCAAGCCTCTACACGATGACGAATCTATGTCAAGGTGCGGGCTTTTGTTTGCCGGTGCTGCTAAAACGCTAACGGATGTGTATTTTGACGAGAATATGTTTGATGGGGTCTTGTCTGCGGAAGAATTATCGAATCAAGATTTTAGCAAGTGCGATTTGGTTGTACTATCTGCATGTCAGACAGGACTGGGACATCTTACAGACGATGGTATATATGGAATCCAGCGAGGACTTAAACTTGCCGGAGCAAATGCTATGGTTCTTTCGTTATGGGCTGTTGACGATTACTCAAGTTGTGCGATAATGCGTTATTTTTATGAAGAGTTAGAGAGACAAAAGGTAAAGAATATTCATGAGGCATTTAAAAAAGCGCGTCAAAGATTAATGCAACAGAAAACGTCATCCTACTATTTTGACGAATCTACTTTAACTATACAGAAAAAGATGATAAGATATAATGCACCGCAATATGTCAATCCTTTTATCCTTATTGATGCATACTAATTAAACACACACACACTACCGTTATGAGAAAACTAATGTACATTTTTATTTTGCTTGCTATCGTGGGAAGCATATATGCTCAGGATTCTTATGAATCAAGGACTAAGATTGAAAAAGGACAGACACGTAAGGCCCAGCGTAAATTCCAGATATTAGTAGAAAATGAAAGAGATGTCAAACAAGTAGAAAACAAAACAGAACGCCTTTTGCGTTTTCAGGATAGCGTCCGTAATGGGAAGGATCGCAGCTTGATAGCCGGTCTGTTGTTGTCAGGATTAGGAAGTACTATTAGAGATAAAACAGTCAAAGCTTCTCAAAATGTTGTCAATTTAGTGACAGAATCACTAAGAAGTAAGCGAAAAGACTGGTATCGTAAAGCCAAACAACAGTGTTATTACAAACAATCATTGACTGCCGAGTCCAAGATAGATGACTTCTATGCCTTGCCATCCTCTAATGGAGCATTGGATCCGGCAAATATTAAATTTGCAGGATTCGGATGCAAGAACTACATAGAGATTGTGGATGAAGCTAATGAAAAGGAAGGGGTGGGCATTTTCTATATTTTCTGTAAACTGCGGCTTGATAGCCTTGGTCTTAACCATATTGTTAATCATTCCAAGTTTCTCGTAGAGATTGATTCGTTGGTTTTCAATCCTAAGTATTGTAATTTACCCAATGACTCTACTGGCAACCCTGATAGTCGTTTCTGTTTTGATAAACGTGACAACTTGGTCCTTCAGCTTAAAGCCCGTTTCTATTCGTCATGGATAAATCAAGCTATAATGATAGCCGACAATCAACTGTTGGGAGAGTTCACTATAAATATAAAAGTAGATAAAAGCAAATTGAATTCAGAAGGTTTGTTTGTATATAAGAATAACGATGAATATAACAAATTGGTTACTGTAAATGGCGATTGCTTTATTGTCCCTCGTTCATATACAGGCACTAATGATGGAACTACCTATTCAAACTCCTGGGGAACGGGACAATATCGTGTAGAGATGGATGTTATAGAGCAATGCAGTATAGTGGACAGTTACTATCAAAAGCCTATAATAGGCAAGAAACATGCTGTTGTATTAACAAACAAAGATGATAAAGATAAAGATGGTATTCCATATCGCCTGGATAAGAAAAAGTGGAAAGTAGAATGGAATGCGATGAAGAAAAGAGGGAAAAGGAGTTCATTCTTTAAGAGCGCATGGAACAGTATTGTTTCTGCTTACAAGGGAACTGGTTGGATGGCAACATTAACAGACCCCGTTACTACAGCTTTGTACACATGGGAAGCAAAAAAAATAGATAATTGGATTAATGAAATATCTCCAATAACTAGCACGCAACAGGGTAGTATTTATACAGGAAGTGGAAAAACGAAATAGAAAAAGTAGTACTAATAATAATTGTCAAGGAAGATGAGAAGACTTTCATTTATTATTTTGTCTGTTTTAATTGGTGCAGTTGCCAATGCGCAGATCCCTGCTACAGGCAAAGTCGGATTAAATAAGATAAAGGAGCGCTTTCTGTCGTATGTACAGATTGAATCCCAGTCTGTAGATGACCCAGACATGTCTTCGTTTCCTATTACGGAAGGCCAGAAAACCATTGCTCGCCATATTTATAAAGAAGTAAATTCCTTTTCAAAGGGTAGAGCGAAGGTAACACTTTCCGATGATTATTATGTATATATCGACATCCCATCAAACATAAGGAAAGACGTCCCCTCTATTCTGTTCCTTGCTCACATGGATGTTACGCCAGAGTGCAATGGGCAGGGCATAAAACCAATAGTACATGAGAACTACAACGGAGGAGATATACTATTACCTGGAGGCATTACACTTAGTCCCAAAGACCCTAAATGCGCCCATCTAAAGGACCTGGTAGGCAAAACAATAGTATCAAGTGACGGTACTACACTGCTTGGCGCTGATGACAAAGCAGGATGTACAATATTGGTCTCAATGGTTGAAGAACTGATTAACAATCCGAAATTCAAACATGGTCGTGTGATGGTCTGCCTAAGCCAGAATGAAGATGTCGGCAAGGCTGCTAACAGATATGACCCAAAGGTGTTTGCTGACAGACCTGATATTGTAATTGATGTTGACGGAGATACCTTTGATCAGTATTCTGTAGCTAATTTCTCGGCCAGAGGCCAGTCGTACTATTTCAAGGGGAATGGTGCACATCCCGGTAATGGCAAAAAGAACAAATATGCTGATGCTTTAACCGCCACCAGTTATTTTATTGGGCTAATTCCTCCAGAAATGAATCCAAGTGCCAGAGAAGGACAAGAAGGCTATATCCATTGCTATGCAATGTTTAATCCTGTAACAGAATCTGGCGACACTATCAAGACTGATTATATAATTAAACTCCGATTGCGCTATTTCGATAAGGAAGAAGGAGCCTATCAAGTACAGTTAATGGAGGACAACTTGCAAAAGGTACAGGCAGCTTTCCCGTTTGTGGAAGTAAAGAAAACGAGTGATGAAATGCAGTATGAGAACATTGCCTATACGATGCCGGACATAGTACCCTCCTTAATACAGAAAGCTGCCCGCAATGCAGGATTGGAGATGCGACCCAAGCATGCACGTGGCGGTACTACATCCGCCATGATGGCTGCCAAATTCCCAAATGCCATGCCTGGTGGCAGCGATTTCTACAGTGGGCAGAATGCCGAGCACTCGAACCAGGAATGGTGTTGTGTTGAGGAACTTATGCAGTTAGTGGATGTTGTAGAGAATATGATAAAGGAACTGACAAATAGATAAGACGATGGAGATATTATCTGTAATGCACGAAAGCCTAGTAAACCTTTATGAATATGAGCATAATAGTGTGAAGGATATATCACTGTATTTGTGTTCATATTTTGACAATGCCCTATTATTAGGACTATGTAGTGCCATAATAGCAATAGCTTGTTTATTTATTGCCAATAGGTATATAAATATCTGGAAAATATTCAGCAGATACCTTTTTGCCCTTTTTGGCTTTGTCTGGTTGTGCGGTTTCTCGGTGTACGATGTCGGAATGTATACAGGCGAGAAATGGTCATTGGTCTTAAATGTTCCTATGGCGATGTTGTACGCATTCGGAATGTTTATTCTGGATAGCGATATCAGTGCCATTCATGATGAATTTTATGACAATGCATTCTTTATGGCATGTTTCTCGACAGTACATTTTTGTGCAGCTTGTGTCAGTATGATATTTATCATTAAGCATTTTGGATATAATATCATTGCCGGGCTCAGAATGTATTTTGCGGCATGGTTGTCCCGAAAGAAGGACATTACCTACGTTTTCTGGGGTATGAACGATGCCACTTTTCACCTTGCAAACAGTATTAAGAATCATCATCAGGGGGATAGGACATCACGAATAATTGTTGTAAGGAATAATGGTGGCATGGAAGGGAAAGATGTCAGAAACGGGATGTATCGCCTGTTTAATTTCCTTTCTGTGCAGAACAGTGATCTAAACAAGCTTATAGAGCTGGAATGTCTCGCAACAACATGTTTTGGTAATCTTCCCTCTACTAATAATGTAGGTGTTGACGCGCAGATGCCTGATAAGCTCAGGGATGAATTGAATATGCGACAACTGTGTCGTATCATTAAACGTAAGACAAACAGAGAGGTTCACTTCTTTTTCCTGTCCGATGACGAACAGAATAACATAAAATCGGTGTCCTATCTTAAAATGGATAAAACCATCAATGATTTTATTAACAGGTCAGAAGGCAGGAAGATAGTATTATATTGTCATACACGGAACAATAGCATTAATCGTGTAATTGAGTTCGAGCAGCCAATATCGAATATAGAGGTCAAGGTAGTTGATCCTTCCAGCCTATGTATTGATTTATTCAAAAACAAGGCTGACTTACACCCAGTGAACTACGTTGATATAGAAAATGATGCGACGGTTTCGTCTCCCTTTAACGCATTAGTAGTAGGTTTTGGACATTTAGGCTATGATGTAGTTCGTTTTCTTTATGAATTTGCAGCCTTCGTAAAAACGGGAAGTACCAGCCAGAAGGTAATCCGCTCTGATTTTCATTGTGATGTTGTAGATAAACACATGTCCGATTTAGCAGGGACTTTTGTCGCTAATGCACCGGCAATTAAACCGTTAATGCCATTTAAGGACTGTGATAATGTCAAAGACTCGCTTATTGCATTGCATGAAATGGATTGCAACAGTATTAGTTTCTATGAGAAATTGGATGAATGGATAAAAAAACTGAATTATATCGTAATTACAACAGGGGATGACGAGTTAAACGTTTCGCTTGCTGTAAGAATACTTCGTCTTGCTATCCGATATAGAGAAAACATGGACCATTTCCGGATACTGGTTAGGGTTAGCAAGAACGAGAATTTACATATTCGGAATATTATCCATTTCTACAATCGTCTGTGGGAATCAGAACTGAAAAAAAATAATGATGATGGCTTGAAACGTCAGAGAATTATATCATCTTCTTGTGATTTGGATAGCCCTATAACTTTGTTTGGTACAGTTGATGAGATTTATCAATATGACTATATTGTCAACGACCAGCTAAGAAACATGGCCAAGTTATTTAAGGAACGGTATGATAAGTCAATTCAGGAACTTCAAAAACAGTCTGGAGATAATGTAAACAGTATTGTATCGTGGGATGATGAATACAAACAGTTTATGCAGTTAGATACAGAATATGCAGGCTATTCTCCAACGTATTCGAACTTAATGAAGTTGAGACGAATGCAAAGTCAGAATTATGAAAACTGTTTCCACGTGCATACTAAGCGGAGACTTGCAATGTGCGCTTTGGGTGCAGACGATTATGCAGTTTTAACAGCTCATCAGTTGTTCCGCAGAAACAATGAAACAAGCTATCAATGGAAATCTCATGTTCAGCCTAAAACAGGAATCACAAAGGTCCTTGATACGCTTGCACAAACGGAACATCTCCGTTGGATTGCTTCACATGAGGTTCTTGGCTATCAAGATGAAGGAAATGAAAAATTCAAGGATGAAGCTAAAATGTTACACGGTTGCATGAAGGCATGGGAAAAATTGTCTGCGGTGACAAAGAGTTATGATTATAATGTCGTTGATGTTTCCTTGGATATTATTGAATTAACTGGCAGGTGATGTCGCTTGAGTAAACAACATTTTCGGCAAATCCAATACGGTATAAGGGAAATATACAAATGGAACAACCCGAAAAAGCTACGCATGTATAAATTACAAGCGCGAGGATGAGAAGATTATCAGGCTATTGAAATAGACTAAAAAGCCGCCCGAGAGCAAGTAGAGCCTATATTTCTCCGTTAGTTCCTCGTTAGTTGTTCGTTAGTTCTTCGATAGTTGTCCGTTAGTTGTTCGATTTTAGGACGAATAAATAACGAAGATATAAGGATAAAATAACAAACAAATATTGAGCCTGATAGCTGCCTGATTGGGCTCAAAGGTAAAGGAAAGAGCTATGAAAATAAAACAACCTTCAATTGGAGTTGAGATTATCGGTAAAATACCGTCGCTGGGATTGACCAAATACATCAGAAACGGGACGGTAGTCACGCGGGTTTCTACATCGGAGGGCCGTCGCAGAAACTCCCGCGGCCAGTTCGTCCAGCGGCAGCGTATGCGTCACAGCATTGCCCTGTGGAAGGAACTGATGCTGTGGTCACCTATGTTTACAGAGGGCAAGACCGCTTATCATCGCTTTCTTTCGTTGGCCAATCGGTTGCCGGTGGTATATCTGCCCAAAGAAAAAGCATCTACGGTCAGTTCGCTGCTTATGCCCGGCATTCCTGTGAGTGAAGGCATTCTGCATCCGTTGCAGCAACGGCTGGGAGACGTAGATGGGACTCCGGCATTAATCACAGACCGCAAGGCCGGTGATATGCACCCGTATGAAGTATTCCTGCTTTATACAGCTGAACAGCAGTTTCACCGAGAGGATTGTCCCAAGGTGAAATTCAGGATGCGAGAGGTGAAACTGGACGAGTTTACAATAGTGGACGGATGTCTGGCATTGTTGGACAAGGATTTTGACAACGAGATGAAAGGATGGGCTTTGGTTCGTGTGATAGGCAGGAACTGCTCAACTCAGTCGATAGTTACCCGTTGCAGGTATTACGAGCAGTACACCGGCGAGGATGCCCTGAAAGCGGCTGCCAAGAGCTATGGTGGTATAAAATGAGTATTATGTGTGAGAAGGGTGATGTGAAGGGTGTGTATACGTATGACTATCCGCGTCCTGCGGTTACGGCGGATTGTGTGGTATTTGCGAATGATGCGAAGGAGGGGCTGTCGGTGCTGTTGGTGGAGCGTGGCAGGGAGCCATACAAGGGTTGTTGGGCATTTCCTGGTGGATTCCTGCAGATGGACGAGACGGCGGAGGAGTGTGCGCTGCGTGAGCTGAAGGAGGAAACGGGGTTTGATGCGGTGGTGGAGCTACTGGAGCAGCTGGGGTGTTTCTCGGATGTGGATCGCGACCCTCGCGGGCGTGTGATTACCATTGCGTACTATGCCATGGTGAAGAGGGGTGCTGTAAAGGGTGGTGATGATGCAAGGCGTGCGCGGTGGTTCCGCATTGATGAGATTCCTGCACTGGCGTTTGACCATGGGAGGATATTGCGTGCGGCACTGGAGCGTCTGAAGGTCAGAGCTTTGATTTCTTGATTTCTCGTGCGGTCCTATGCTGGCCGATGGCAACGATTTTCTCTGACTTGTCGAAATCAAAGGTGCCGTAATGGCTCATCTGGATGTCTACGAGCATGTCGGGCTTCATGATCTTGGTCATGAGGATGGAGTTCTGGCGTATCATGAGTGAGCTGGCTCGTGAAAGGACTGTGAAGTGGTTGAGTTCCATGTTGTCGGGTACGTCAGATCCGCTTACGTCAATGCCGACGAGTATGTCCCCGGCGTTGCGCTTTACCCTGTTGAGGGGTATGGGGTTGAGGACGCCGCCGTCTATGAGTATCATGCCGTCGCGCTGAACCGGCTGGTAGAATGAGGGTAGGGATATGCTGGCGCGGATGGCTTCGAACAGGCTGCCTTTGCGGAATATGACTTCCTTGCCTGATACCAGGTCGGTTGCTACGGCGCAGTATGGGATGGGAAGGTCCTCGATGTCTACATCGGGTACAAATTCCATTATCGCCTCGATGATGCGGTTTCCTTTGACAATATGGTTGAGTGACAGGGAGAAGTCTGTCAGTTTCAGCATTTTCTTCTTGTTGATGGTTTTCATCCACTCGCGGAACTCCTGTAGCTTACCGGCGGCATATACGCCTCCGATGAGTGCGCCCATCGAGCATCCGGCTATGGAGCTGATGTTGTAGCCGCGGGCTTCAAGTTCCTGGATGGCGCCTATATGTGCCAGGCCTCGGGCACCACCGCTGGACAGTACAAGGGCCACGTTCTTCTTTTTCGTATTTTCTGGATTTACCATTGTTCCTAGGCTTCTATGATAATTGGTTGCTGATTTTGGCTTGGCAAATATACGAAGTTTTATTTATTTTGTGTATCTTTGTGGCGTTAAATTTATTTGGCATGAGGGTTGATTTTAATGCGATTATAGATAGGTATTATGCTGATAATGAGTTGTTGCGTGAGCTTTTGTTGAAGCACAGCATGAGTGTGCGTGACAAGGCGCTGGAGGTGCTGGACAGGCATCCTGAGATTGTGGCTGACCGTGACTTGGTGCATGATGGTGCTATGTTGCATGACATAGGTATTTTCCTGACGGATGCCCCGGGGATTCATTGCTATGGGAGTGAGCCGTATATCTGTCACGGGATGCTGGGTGCAAGGTTGCTGCGTAAGGAGGGGCTGGAGCTGCTGGCGCGTATTGCGGAGCGTCATACGGGTACGGGGCTGACGGCGGAGACGATACGTAGGCAGAACTTGCCTTTGCCGCTGGATGCGCAGCTGTGTCCGGTGAGCATAGAGGAGGAGATTGTGTGTTATGCTGATAAGTTCTTCTCGAAATCGCATCCTGAGCGTGAGAAAACGTGTGATCAGGTGCGTGGGATGTTGTCGCGTTTTCCTGATGCCGATCTGTCGCGATGGGACGACTGGGTGCGTCGTTTTAGTTAAAAGTTGCTATATTGGAGCGTAAGCTTTGCTTATATTTGATATTTGTTGTAACTTTGCTCCCTTGAAATCATAGCGTACTACTGACTTTGAGAACGAAGACTCTTATCCTTATGGCTTTGACCTGTACCATTGCGATAATGGTTACGGCTTCGGTTCCATTGGTACGATTGGTCAGGGTGGTGGCTGAGAGTGTTGTTACGGCACGGGACAGTGTGGAGGAGGACAGCACGTTTTACATCCCGGAGAATTTTGAGATCCCGAAGGATTCGATAGAGAAGTATGGTGAGCTGGGGCATCCGATTGACAGCAGCAGGGGCTATACGATATATGCGGATACGTCGCTGTGGAGCAAGGATACGACGCAGGTGGATACGATGCGTAAGAGTAAGAGTGCGCTGGATGACCCTGTGGATTATACGGCTCAGGATTCGATTTGTTTTGACTTGGAGAACAGCCGTGCGAACTTGTTTGGCAATGGTCAGGTGAATTATCAGAACTTGCAGCTGACGGCGGACGAGATTGATATTTCGCTGGATTCAAGCCTGGTGCATGCCTTCAGCCGTGAGGACAGCGTGGGCGAGGCATTGCTCAAGCCTACGTTCAAGCAGGGTTCGGACGAGTATGAGCCTGACAGGATAAGCTACAACTTCAAGTCGAAGAAGGCGTTCATAACTAATGTGTATACTAAGCAGGGTGAGGGTTTCATGCAGACGTCGGAGAGCAAGCGTGATTCGTCTGGCTTGCTGTATGCGCAGAGTGGCAAGTATACGACGTGTGATGCTAAGGAGCCTCATTTCTACCTGAAGATGACGCGTGCTAAGATTCGTCCGGGGAAGAATGTGGTGTTCGGTCCTGCTTACCTGGTGGTGGAGGATGTTCCTTTGCCGTTGGCTGTTCCGTATGGTTTCTTTCCTTTCAGGCATTCGTACCAGAGTGGTTTCATAATGCCTACGTATGGCGAGGATACGTATCGTGGCTTCTATATGCGCGAGGGTGGTTATTACTTTGCCATCAGTGACTATATGGACCTGAAGTTGCTGGGCGAGGTGTATACTAAGGGGTCGTGGGGTGTGTCGGCTACGTGGAACTACAAGAAGCGCTATCGTTACTCGGGTACGTTGTTTGCGAGTTTCCAGAAGACGGTGTATGACGACAAGACGCAGCCGTCGGTAAATGACTTCAAACTGACGTGGACGCACCGCAGTGACCCGAAGGCGAATCCTACGCAGAGTTTCTCGGCAAGTGTGAACTTTGCGACGACGAGCTATGACCGCAACAACATGACGTCGCGGTATAACCCTGAGAGCTACACGCAGAGTACGCGTACGACGTCCATGAGCTATAGCAAGACGTTTCCGGACATAGGGCTTACGCTGAGTGCTTCGATGAATATGTCGCAGAGTATGCGAGACAGTATGATATCGCTGACGTTGCCTACGCTGAACATTACGCTGGCGCGTATGTACCCGTTCAAGCGTAAGCGGGCGGTGGGCAAGGAGCGGTGGTACGAGAAGATTGCGTTCAGCTATACGGGTACGCTGACGAACAGCATCACGACGAAGGATTACAAGTTGTTCAAGAGTAGTCTGGTAAAGGACTGGAACAATGGTATGCGCCATCAGATTCCGATAAGTGCCAGCTTCCAGTTGTTCAAGTATCTGAACGTCACGACGAACTTTAATTTTACGGACCGTATGTACACGAAGAAGGTGCGTCAGGACTGGGATCAGGACCGCCAGATGGTGGTGAGGGACACGACGATGGGCTTCTACAATGTGTACAACTATAACATGAGTGTGTCGCTGAATACCAAGTTGTATGGTTTCTACAAGCCTGCGAAGTGGTTCGGTGGGAAGAAGATACAGGCGATACGTCATGTGTTCACACCGGGTATATCGTTCTCTTATGCTCCGGACTTTGGGAGTGACAGCTATGGCTACTATGGTTCGTATCAGAGGACTGACCGTGAGGGAAAGCCTGTGGGTAATCCTGTGAAGTATTCGTACTATGCGGGGAGTGCGTATGGTACTCCGGGGCAGGGTATGACGGGTAACGTGACGTTTGATGTGTCGAACAATATCGAGATGAAGGTGTACTCTAAGCGGGATTCGCTGGGTTATCGGAAGATAAGTCTGATAGATGAGCTGGGTGCGACGTTGTCGTATAACATGGCTGCCAAGACGCGTCCGTGGAGTGACTTGAGCACGCGCCTGCGCCTGAAGCTGAGCAAGAGCTATACGTTCAGCATGAATGCTGTGTTTGCTACTTATGCCTACGAGTTTGACGAGAACGGTAATGTGCGTGTGAGTGACAAGACGGAGTGGAGCCAGGGGCGTTTCGGGCGTTTCCAGGGTATGAGCCAGAACCTGTCGTACACGTTCAACAACAAGACGTTCAGGAAATGGCGTGACAAGCTGCGCGGATTGAGGGATAGGTCCGACGGCAAGAAGGATAGCAATGAGGAGGAGGATTTTGACGAGGATGATGTTGATCCCGAGATGCAGAACCTGGACCCGGACCGCCGCAAGGCTACGCGTGGCTCGAAGGAGAAGGTGGACCAGTCACTGGATGATGACGGCTACCTGAAGTTCTCGATGCCGTGGAGCTTTACGGTAAGCTATGGTGTGATGATGCGCGAGGATACGTCGGCGCCTATAAACCCGAAGACGATGCGCTATCCGTATGCTTTCACGCATACGCTCAACTTCAACGGCAACCTGCGTATATCCGAGGGATGGAACATTACGTTTTCGAGCGGTTATGACTTCAACTATCACAAGTTGAGTATGACGACGGCTTCGCTGAGCCGTAACCTGCATTGTTTCAGTATGTCGTGTAATATGGTAATAACGCCGTACCGCAGTTTCAACTTCATGTTCCAGGCGGATGCGTCGGCTTTGCGCGATGTATTGCGCTGGCGTAAGCAGAGCAGCTACAGCAGTAATATTGAGTGGTATTAGATATAGACGTGGATGAAGAATGTGTATCATAGCGATATTATGAATCTGCTGATACGGCAGGGAGCAGAGGGTATGCGGGTTAAGGTTATTGCCAAAAGGGTGTACAACATGCATGCCGACCTGTTCAACCTGAACCTGTCGTACACGGACCTGCGCTGCCAGATATCGTCGTACCTGTGGAAGCAGAGCAGTCGCAGGGAGTCTGTGTTCCGCCATATTGGGTATGGGACGTACGCGCTGAGGAGCGATGTGGCAGTACAGCTGGATCTGTTCTGGGATGCTCCCGAATATCATATCAAGGAGACGAAGCATATTGTCCCGCGTCATACACAGCTAATGTTTGATTTTTAAATAATAATACGGATGAAAAAGTTTTTATTTGCTCTTCTTGCCATCATGGGCATCAGCGCATCTTGCACGAGCAGTTACGAGGAGTGGTATCTGACAGTCAGCGACCAGAGTGGCAACTATATCATTTCTGCAGAGGGTCAGACGAATACGATTGTGCTGACTACGACGAGCAGTGTGGATCTGAGCTGTAGCGAGGATTGGGTGCATCTGGGCACGACGAGTTACAATGTCGAGGAGAACGGCAAGCGCTATGAGCTGTATCCCGAGGTTACGTTTGATGCGAATACCACTGGCGAGATTCGTGCGGCAATTATATATTTTGACAACGGTGGCCCGGAGAAATTGTCGCTGGTATATACTCAGGCGGCAAATTCGGGTGAGTAAAATATTGCGGGGGAAGATAAAAAAGTGATGAAACATTTGCACAATTCATGCAAATGTCTTATCTTTGCACTCGCAAAAAAGGCATGGTGCCTTGACCATAGGTCGAAACACCTACGCTCAAAAGAGCTGATGCGAGCATCGCTCTTTATTCGCTGAAACGGTGCCTTGACTGTTGGTCGAGACACCTACGCTCAAAAGAGTTGATGCGAGCACCATTCTTTATTCGCTGAAACGGTGCCTTGGATGAGTGGCTTAGTCAACGGTCTGCAAAACCGTCTACGGCGGTTCGAATCCGCCAGGCACCTCCACAAAAAAAGAGCAGTTCTTCATACGAGGAACTGCTTTTTTGTTTATTTAAGGCTGAGCTTCAGGATACGGGTGGTTGATGGGGTAATCTTGTTGCGGTCGTCAATCTCTCGTGGTGCTACCCATACGATTGCGCCTGTGCTGTCGGTGACTATGACTTGACGTCGTTTCTCCAGTATATTTACCTTGCGGTCGGTAAGGTAGTCGGAGACGAGCTTGCTGCCGCTGTGCATACCGTAGGGGCGGAATCTGTCGCCTGCCTGCATCCTGCGTAGTGTAAGCGGTTGCTGTACTGTATCTGCGTCAATGTAGGCAATGCCTTTTTGGAAGATGGCGTCGCTGACTTCCTGTATGCATAATTCGGGCAGGGTGTTGTCACTGGTATTGGCTGCAATGATGAGCTGGCCGTCCTTGACGGTTGCGGTGTGTGTGTCTGATGTCCAGACTTTTCCGCTGTTGTCGCTGTCTATGTGGGCAGCGATGTCTATGATTTGTGAGCGGCTGAAGCCTAATGGCTGCAGGCGCTGGAAGTATTGGGATTCTGGGTCGCTGTCGAGGTCGTGCTTGAGGTTATCTGCCATGCGGACGAGGGTTTGTGTGATGTTGGGGTTGAGTTCGCGTAGCAGTGGTATTACCTCGAGGCGTATCCTGTTGCGCATAGCCTGGTGTTCCAGGTTGGTGCTGTCGGTTACGTAGTTTTGGTTGTTGTATTTGAGAAATTCGAGAATCTCCTGACGTGTGATGTTGAGCAGGGGTCTGACTATGCGCAGGTTGCCTATCATCCTGTCTGCTTGCATGCCCTGAAGACCTTTGGCGCCTGTACCGCGGACGAGGTTGAGCAGGATGGTCTCGGCCTGGTCGTCCATGTGGTGGGCAACACAGATGCCTGCTGCATGTAGTTCGTGTGCGCGTTGTGCGAACCATGTATAGCGCAGACGGCGGGCTGCCATTTCGATGCTTTCCTTGTGTTCCTGTGCTTCTGTGATGGTGTCGAAGTGTATGACGTCAAGTGCTATGTGGTTGTGCTGGCAGAAATCACGCACGAATTGTTCGTCCCGGTCGCTTTCCTCGCCGCGAAGGTGGAAGTTGCAGTGCAGGGCGCGGATATCGGTTCCTGCCTGTTTCATCATCAGGGTGAGTGCTACGGAATCTGCTCCGCCGCTGAGTGCTACGAGCCAGAGGGGAGATGTGCCGTTGGCGGTCAGTAGGGAAGGGATGTCGGGCAGTTTCAATGTCTTATTGCAATAGTTTTGCTGCTATGTCGTCACCGAGTTCTGCGGCTTTTTCAAGTGCTTTGCGTGATTCGTCGGGCTTGCCTTTGTCGCGCATGATGACGCCGAGTATGCGCCATGCATCGGGGAGCTTGTCGTTGACCTTGATGGCGTCGCGTGCTGCACGCTCGGCATCGTCCAGTTGGTTGACGCGGTAGTTGAGTGATGCGAGCTCGGCATGGAGGATGGCTTCGTCGGGATTGAGCTTGATGGCGCGCTCGATGTCGTTAAGGGCTGCGGGGTACATGCGGCACTGGGCTTCGAGCTGTTCGCGCTCGTAGTAGAAGAGGTAGGTGAGCGAGCTGCTGCCTGTAAGGTGCTCGTATGTGTTGTAGTCGGCAATGGCTTCGCGCTTGCGGCCTACCTGTGTGAGGTTGACGGCACGCAGGAGCAGTATGGGGGCTGCTTCCTTGGGGTATGGCTTTGTGTAGCATGCAAGTGCGCTGTCCTGCAGGGCAATGATGTTCTGTATGCTGTCGCCGCGCATCTGACGGCATTGTGCTGCGTAGGTGAAGTTCTCGGCACTGCGCATGTTGGTGGTGCATGCGTACAGGAACTCGTTCTCGGCTTCGAGATAGTTTTTCTGTGCAAAGAGGCAGTGTGCCTTGAGTATGTGGTAGATGGGCTGGTCATAGTCTGCTATTGCGCGGTTTACTGTCTCGAGTGCTGTCTGCAGGGTCCATACGGGGTAGGGCGACGGATTGCGGCTTGATGTCTGGTACATCATGCGGGACATGCTGAAGAGAATCTGGTTCTGTGCGATTCCTTTGACCTTGAGGGCGTTCTGGTATGTTGCCGCTGCTGCGTCGTAGTTGCCTTGGTCGCATAGCATCTCGGCCTTCAGTGTATAGCCTGTGGGAACGGTGGGGTGCTGTGCTATGAATGCGTCTGTCATGGACAGATACTGGAGGGTGTCCTGTGTGCCGTAGAGATAGATGTATGTCAGTGCCTCGTTTGCGTCGTCTGGCAATGTCTTGACGATGGGTATGTCTCGGTAATCGGCACGCCTGGCGTCCATCACGCCGACACGGAGCTGCCGGGCATAGCGGATGTCGATGACGTATGCTTTTGTGTCCTTGCGGCCTGCTGCCTGGGTAATGCCTATTATCTCACCGGATGCATTCATTACGGGGACTCCTATCTGGCGTTCCTCCAGTGGTTTGCTGAGGGTGATGTAGTTGTATATATCGTTGAAGTGGTCTATACTGGTAATACTGTCCTGGGTGGCTGGAACATTGGCGTCAGCTTTGGATGTGGGCATGAGCCATAAATGCTCGCCTGTTGCGGGCTGTGTTGTGTATATGGCGGGGGCTGTGCTTTTCTTTGCGTCGGTTGCAAGGACTGCTGTGTTGTACAGGCTGCTTGCGCCGTAGATTCCTACGACCTTGTATTCCTTGCCCTTGGCATCGGTTATGCTGGCGCGTACTGCGCCTTTCATGATGTCGTATTGTGTGGCTGCGTGACCTGCGGCGTCAATCCATACTCCCTGTGCCTGCTGCATTTCGCCGGCTGCGTTCCAGGTGAAGACGGTGACTTGTGACTGATGGGCTTGTTTCTGCCATTTCTGTACCTGTGCCGTTATGCTGAGGGTGGCGAACAGGGTGATGATATATATAAGTGTTCTTTTCATGTTGCTGACAGTATTCTATTGTTGTAGGCTTTTATAATCCAAGCAGTTCCCTGGCGTTGCTGATTGCTGCCTGGCTGACGGTAGAGCCTGAGAGCATGTGGGCTATTTCGCCTATGCGCTCTTCTTGTGTGAGGGCGCTGATATGGGTGAGTGTGGCATCCTGGGTGTCTTCCTTCCATACGCGGTAGTGACTTCCTGCCATAGCGGCAATCTGTGGCAGATGGGTGATGCTGATGACCTGACGGCCTGCGGCTCCCATCTGTTGCATTATGCGTGCCATGCTTTCTGCTATGTGGCCCGAGACGCCTGTGTCTATCTCGTCAAAAATGATGGTTGGCAGTGATGTGGCTCCGGTAAGCATCTGCTTGAGTGAGAGCATGACGCGTGCTATTTCGCCTCCGCTGGCTACGTGCCTGATGTCCTGCAGGGGGGTGTTCTTGTTGGCTGAGAAAAGGAATGTAACCTGGTCGGCTCCGTTTACGGATGGTTGCGTGAGCGGGGTGATGCCTGCCTGAAAACGTACATTGGGCATTCCCAGCGGTATGAGGCTCTGGACCATAGTGGTCTCGACTTCCTTGGCTGCCTTTGTACGGGTTTTGGTAAGCTTTGCTGCAAGTGAATCTGCCTGGGCTCGTGTCTTGCTTACTGCCTGTTCGAGTTCTGCAAGGTGTTCCTCGCTGCAATCCATCGCATCGAGCTGCTGTTGCATTTTTTCCATAACGGAAATGAGCTCGTCTGAATTGCTTGCGTGGTGTTTCTGTTCGAGCGAATATAACTGGTTGAGCCTTTCGTGTACGTATTCGAGTCGTTGGGGATCGTATTCGATTCCTTCACTGCTGCTTTCCAGTTCGTGTGCTACGTCGCGCAGCTCGATATTGCATTGTCCGATTCGTTCTGCCAGTTCGGTTGCCTGAGGGTATACCTTGCTGATGCTGTTCAGCTGCTGGGCTGCCATTCGCAGGGCATCAAGGGCTGATTGCTCGTCTCCGTCCAGTATCTGGTAGCCTGCAGATAGTGACTGGCGTATTTCCTCGGCATGTTCCAGCATCTGGCATTCATTTTCCAGCTGGGGGTCTTCGCCGGGCTGTGGCTTGAACTCCTGGAGCTGTGTGTACTGGAAACGGAGGTATTCCTCGTCGTCCCTGCTGTTTTTGGCTGCCTCGCGTGCTTCTGCGAGTTCTTTCTCGGCATTGCGCCATGCGTGGTATGCTGCTTGGTATTGTTCCAGCAGGGAAGGGGTGTTTTTGTCTTTCCTGTTGTTGCCTGCCATTACGTCCAATACGGCAAGTTGAAAGTTTTCGCTGGACAGCAGCAGGTTCTGGTGTTGTGAATGGATGTCCAGTAGCTTCTGTCCCAATGCCTTGAGGCATGATACGGTAGTGGGGGTGTCGTTGATGAAGGCGCGGCTCTTGCCTGTTGCCGTGAGTTCCCTGCGTACGATGCATTGTGTATCGTAGTCGAGGTCGTTCTCATCGAAGAAGCTTTCCAGGTCGTATCCTGTGATGTCGAACGTGGCTTCGAGGGTACAGCGCTGCTTGCCTGCCTGGATGGTGCTGAGGTCGGCGCGGTCGCCGGTCAGCAGGCCTATGGCACCGAGCAGGATGCTCTTGCCGGCACCGGTCTCGCCGGTAATGGCGCAGAAGCCTTTGTCCAGGTCAATATCGAGGTGCTCGATCAGAGCATAGTTTTCTATGTGTAGGTGCTTAAGCATAAGATGGCTTGACGGAGGATTCTACTTCCTGATTTTATCCCAGTCGCCGGCCATGCTGGGGTTAATCGCGAAAAGGACGTCGTATGCCCGTTTGCGCTGGTCGGATGTTCCCTTGCCCTTGAGGATGTTTACAAGCTCGTCTTTCTTGTATTCGCAGAAGAGCTGCGGAACGAGGCTCATGTTGCGTCCCTGGTGGGCCTTGTCCAGTAATTCGATACATTCGAACATGGTATTCACGGCTTTCTCGGCTGAGTCTGCCATCTGGTCAAGTCCGTTGCGGTGGTACTGGTATGTGAGCTCGCGCATGCTTTCCATCGAGCCGTCTATGTAGTCGTTGAGCAGGGCATAGCGGTTGTCGTTCTGGCTGAATGCTGCCCAGCCGGCAAAGCCGAGGCTCTGGGCCTTCTGTACGATATCGTCGGCAGCCTTCAGTACGTCTGTGCCGCCCATGGGTGAGAATGAGTCCAGATCCATTCCGATAATGAAATGTGCGTAATATACGAGCAGTGCTATGAGCTGGTTGTCAAGGTTGTCGGGGTTCCATTCCAGCTGGTCTGCGGCGTCGAAGCGGAAATTGAAGGATGCGTCCCTTACACTGTATAGTGTGGTAGTGTATGATGAGTTGAATACGGGACGGCTGACATTAAGGAGCATTGAGCATTCGAACAGGCCGTCCTGGTCGTTGTACTTGTTGATGGTTACATTGAAGGTACAGTCTATCTTCTCGTTTTCCTGATACTTGATGTCGGTCCACTGGTGGCTGTTGAGGAACTCCTGTGACTTGTCGCGAAATGCCTCGCATGGTTCCAGCTTGGTGTTGTTCAGCTTGGATGTGTTGATGATGACCTTTGCATTCAGCTCCTGGGCCTGTGCAACGGTGGCGAATGCCAGAGTGCATATGACAGATATAACCGTAAGCAGTGCCTTTTTCATAATTCTATCTGTTAGGCAAAGAGTTTGGCAATGATATTATCTGCGACTTCCTGCTTGGACATCAGGGGCAGTGGGGTAGAGCCTTCTGCTGTTATCAGGGTGACCTTGTTGGTGTCAACACGGAAACCTGCGCCTTTGTCCTGCAACGAGTTCATTACAATCATGTCCAGGTTCTTGTGTGTGAGCTTCTCCTTGGCGTGTTCCATAGCGTTATGGGTCTCCAGGGCAAAACCGCACAGTTTCTGGCTGTTGCGTTTCATCTGTCCGACAGCGGCTGCGATATCCCGGGTAGGATTGAGGTGCAGGACCATCTGGTTTCCTTCGCGCCTGATTTTCTCGTCTGCTACATCTGCTGGTGTGAAATCTGCAACTGCGGCGCACATGATGGCTGCTGTGGAGTCGGGGAACAGGCGGGTGGCGGCATCATACATTTCCTGTGCACTCTCGACATTAGTAACATGTAGCAGTGTGGATGGGGTTATATCCAGTGATGTAGGTCCAAGAATCAGCTCGACTGTGGCGCCGCGTCTGATGCATGCCTGGGCAAGGGCGAGTCCCATCTTGCCGCTGGAATAATTGCCGATGAAGCGGACAGGGTCTATCTTCTCGAATGTGGGGCCTGCGGTAATCATGATGCGCTGGTCCTTGAGGTCGCCGTCACGTTGTGCAAACCAGTCTTCCAACTCGTTTGCGATCTGCTCGGGTTCCTGCATGCGTCCCTTGCCTTCGAGGGTGGATGCCAGGAAACCTGTGCCGGGCTCGATAATGGTCACGCCGCGTGACTGCAACAGCTTGATGTTGTCCTGTGTGGATGCGTGGGCATACATGTCCAGATCCATTGCGGGTGCTACGAAGACGGGGGCTTTCATGCTCAGGTATGTGGTGATTAGCATATTGTCGGCAATACCGTGTGCCATTTTGCCCAGCGTGGATGCTGTGCAGGGTGCGATGAGCATTGCGTCTGCCCATAGTCCCAGATCTACATGGCTGTGCCACGAACCGTCCTTCTGTGAGAAGAATTCACTGATGACGGGTTTATGTGTCAGGGCGCTGAGGGTTATGGGAGTTATAAATTCCTTGCCGGCAGGTGTTATTACGACCTGAACCTCGGCACCGCGCTTTATCAGACAGCGAATCAGGAGGCATGCCTTGTAGGCTGCTATTGATCCGGTTATGCCAAGAACTATCTTCTTACCTTTCAACATCTTGTGGCTATTGTTGGTATTTGAATTTCAGCTTAGTCAGTACCTGCTTGGTGTTCATTGTGAAGTCGCTCTGCATCATCCAGTTGTAGTAGCTGGGCTCTGTACGAAGGACATCGCGCAGCAGACGTCCCTTGTGCTTGCCGAAGTTGATCTCGACCTCGCCTGCGTCATTGTATACGAAGCGTCCTGCAAAGTCGACGTTCCTGTCGCGGCAGCTGAAATCCGAAAGGAAGCCTATGTTGTTCTCCAGTGTGTCCGGATAACGGTCCAGCTGAGCCTCCAGGACTTCGAGCGTAGCTTCGGTATCTGCAAGGGCAGAATGTGCATTCTCCAGATCCTTGCCGCAGTAGAACTGGTATGCGGCAGCGAGTGTGCGGCGTTCCAGCTTGTGGTAGATGTTCTGCACATCCACGCGGCGGGCAAGTGTCAGGTCGATATTTATGCCTGCACGTATGAACTCCTCGGCAAGCAGTGGAATATCGAAACGGTTGCTGTTGAATCCTCCCAGGTCACAACCCTCGAAAAGGTCTGCCAGTTCCCGGGCCTTGGAGCGGAAGGTAGGGCAGTCCTTTACATCGGCATCATATATGCCGTGTACCTTGCTTGCCTCCTCGGGGATATGACGCTCGGGGTTGATGCGCATCGTCAGCGACTGGCGGTTGCCGTTAGGCTCCACGCGTATCAGGCATATCTCTACAATGCGGTCGTGTGCAATATCTATGCCCGTAGTCTCCAGATCAAAGAAGACTATGGGCTTTTCGAGATTCAACTTCATAGCAGACTTACGTTTTGAGGATTAGTCCTCTACGCGCATAGGCATCAGCAGCATCAGCAGTTCCTCGTCCTCCTTCTCCTCGGCAGGGCGGACTACACCGGGACGGCTGGGGTCTGCCAGTTCCAGGATAATGCTCTCACCATCCAGAATGTTGCAGATCTCGATCAGGAATTGGCATGAGAAACCGATGCTGATGGCGTTGTTGTTGTAATCGCAGGTCAGATACTCCTCGGCGCTGGTAGCGTATTCGTTGTCCTGACCGGTAAGGTGGATACTGTTCTGTGTCAGTTCCAACTTGACCAGACCGCTGCTCTGGTTGCAGAAGACGCTTACACGCTTCAGTGCACTGCTCAGTGCCTGGCGGTCGATGGTTGCGCGGTATGGGTTGGTTGTAGGTATGACTGCATTGTAGTTGGGATAGTTTCCGTCTATCAGGCGGAAGTGCATGGTCATATCCTCGGTGGTTATGGTTGCGCGGTCGCCGGTGTACTTGATGTGTACGTCCTGCTCATCACGGCTCAGGACGTTCTTCAGGATAGTGGCCACCTTCTTGGGAAGGATGAAACTGCCCTCGATGCCGGGAGCGACGCTCCTGATAGTGTTCTTGACCAGCTTGCGGCCGTCTGTGCCGGCAAATATGATATGATCCTGCTTCATGTCGAAGAATATGCCGTTCATAACCATGCGGACCTCGTCGTTTGCCGTAGCAAAGAGGCAGCGGTTGATGCCGTTAAGCAGAACCTCGGAAGGGATGTTCAACTCGTTGCCCTCGGTTACGGGACGTGGGGCGGGGTAGGCTGCTGCATCCTGGGCCATGATGGTGAACTGACCGCTGCTGTGACGGCCTTTCAGCTCCAGTGTGTTGTCGTTGATCTCAAGCGATATGGGCTGTTCGGGAATCTCGCGCAGGCTGTCCATCAATGTCTTGGCAGGTACGCAGAACTGTCCTGTTCCTTCCTGCTCCAGAATAGGCAGGGTGGTTATATAGCATTTCTCCGAATCGCTTGCAGTAACCTGCAGCTGACCTTCCATGACCTCCAGGAGGAAACAGTCCAGTATGGGCATGGAGTTCTTACTGGCCAGAACCTTGCTGGCACTTGTGATACGGCTGTTCAGAGCCGTGCTAGATACTTTGAAATTCATATGTTGTAGATTTAGACTTTATTCTCGCGCAAAAATACTCTTTTTTTTCCGATAACTCAAAAAAACAGACATGTAAATTTGTCTGTGTGCCCCTTTTTAACTACCTTTGTGAACAAATCAAAGTAACGAATATGGAATTAATAGGTAAAATCATTAGTGTTCTGCCAGAGCGCAGCGGTGTATCTGCCCGAAGCGGAAGCGAGTGGAAGGTTGCTTCATATGTACTGGAAACCATAAATGACCGCTTCCCGCGCAAGATGGTGTTCGAGGTCTTCGGATCAGATAAGATTCAACAGTTTGCAATACAGTCAGGTGAGATGGTACGCGTCAGCTTCGATATTGATGCCCACGAGTACAACGGCCGTTGGTTCAATTCAATACGTGCATGGAATGTGGACCGTAACCTGGAGGCTGCTCCTGCACCTGCCACAGCGCCTTCTGTTGCACCTTTTGATGCTGCACCGATGCCGGCAAGTGCTCCTGCCGAGGTTCCTTTCACACCTACAGAAAGCAACGAGGACTTACCTTTCTAAAAGAACATACAGACAGTATATAAATAAGGAACGGCGCTCATGTGGCGCCGTTCCTTATTATGTATGTACGTGTATAAGTTACAGGTTTATCTCCAGGACATTCTTGTCAATATCCAGAATGGCCCTCAGGACGAATGTAGAGTCTGTAGGTTTTGTAGGATCGGTACGGGAGATGGTTTCGCTTACCTTGCACTTTGCGTAGAACTGTACGGAACCTGTTGTGGTCTGTTCCTTCGTGATTGACAGGTCACCGCTTATCTGGTAGTGTATACCAATGATGTCGCCGGCTTTAGGCTTGCTTGTGGCTGCTTCGGTGAGCCTGCTTTCCAGTATATTACGTATGCGTGAGCGGTCCTCCTCGGTAACCTCGGTACGCTTCAGGGCTTCGCGCTTCATCATGGCCTCGTCCATGTAGTTGCCCTGCGGGTGCAACTGCAGATAGCGGTCCATTGATGCAACGGTATTTACCTCCTGGGCATAAACCCAATCCAGGCTGTCCTTGCGCTGGATCTCGGCAAACTCCTTGTTGCGTCTTTCCTCTTCCATCCTGCGCTCTTCCAGTTCTTCCTCGAACTGACGGCGATCCGCGGCATCTTTATAATCTAAATACGATGTAATAGCCCAGGCAGCACCGATACTAATCAGCGGAACCATGAATACAAGAACCCACAGTATAGTGTTGGAACTCTTTTTCTTTCCTTGATTTTCCTGTTTTCCCTTGTTATCCTGTTTATCCTGATTGCCCTTGTCGTAGCCGGATGAACTGTCCTGGTCGGATTGTGGTTTCACCTCAACCAGTGAATTGCATTCGGGGCAACGGGGCTGGTCGTCCAGAATCCATTCGCCGCACATGGGACATTCCCTCAAATGACCCTTAATGCCCACACCGCAGTGTGGACATGTAAGGGCCATTGATGAAACTCTCTGCCCGCATTCGGGGCATTTGATCATTGCCATATACGAGTTGTTTTACTCTTCTACAGCAGCCTGGGCTGCAGCCAGACGTGCAATGGGCACACGGAATGGAGAACAGGATGCATAGTTCATGCCAACCTTGGCGCAGAACTTAACAGAACTTGGCTCACCACCGTGCTCACCGCAGATACCTGTACGCATACCAGGACGAACTGCGCGGCCTTTCTCTACAGCCATCTTTATCAACTGACCAACACCCTTCTGGTCCAGAACCTGGAATGGGTCAGCCTTCAGGATCTTCTTCTCCAGATAGTCTGGCAGGAAGCTTGCAACGTCGTCACGGCTATAACCGAAGGTCATCTGTGTCAGGTCGTTGGTACCGAATGAGAAGTATTCAGCCTCTGTAGCAATACGGTCTGCAGTCAGGGCAGCACGTGGAATCTCAATCATTGTACCGATCTCGAACTCAATCTCAACACCCTGCTCGGCAAATACCTCCTTGGCAACGCGCTGGATAATCTCTTTCTGCTGCTTCAGCTCGTACATGATACCGATCAGTGGAACCATGATTTCGGGATGTGGATCGCAGCCTTCCTTCTTCAGACGGCATGCTGCAGTCAGGATAGCACGAGTCTGCATTGCTGTGATTTCTGGGAATGTGATACCCAGACGGCAACCGCGGTGACCCAACATTGGGTTGTTCTCGTGCAGGGAATGTACTCGACGCTGGATTTCCTCGACTGTTACACCCATCTCGGCAGCCATATCCTTCTGACCCTGAACATTGTCATCTGCAGGAACGAACTCGTGCAGAGGAGGATCGAGCAGACGGATGTTCACGTGGCAGCCGTCCATAGCCTTCAGGATTCCGTAGAAGTCCTCAGTCTGGAATGGCAGCAGCTTGGCAAGAGCCTTCTCGCGACCCTCTACGCTGTCAGCCAGGATCATCTCACGCATGGCCTTGATCTTCTCGCCTTCAAAGAACATGTGTTCTGTACGTGTCAGACCGATACCCTTTGCACCGAAGTTGCGTGCAACCTGTGCGTCGTGTGGAGTGTCGGCATTGGTACGGATCTCCATCTTGGTGTACTTGTCGCAAAGATCCATCAGTTCCTTGAAGTCACCGGAAACCTCGGCCTCCTTGGTGGCAATCTGGCCTGCATAGACCTGACCTGTAGTGCCGTTCAGCGAGATGTAGTCGCCTTCCTTGTATACTACGCCGCCTATTTCAACGGTCTTAGTCTTGTAGTCCACGTGGATTTCACCGGCACCTGATACACAGCACTTACCCATACCGCGTGCAACAACGGCAGCGTGAGAGGTCATACCACCGCGAGCTGTCAGGATACCCTCGGCAGCGCTCATACCAGCCAGGTCCTCGGGACTTGTCTCGATGCGGACCATGATTACCTTGTGCCCGTTAGCATGCCATGCCTCGGCATCATCTGCGTGGAATACAATCTGACCGCATGCAGCACCTGGTGATGCAGGCAGACCCTGGGTAATTACCTTGGCAGCCTTCAGTGCAGCCTTGTCGAATACAGGGTGCAACAGTTCGTCCAGCTTGTTAGGTTCGCAGCGCAGCAGGGCGGTCTTCTCGTCAATCATGCCCTCGTGCAGCAGATCCATAGCAATCTTTACCATTGCAGTACCTGTACGCTTGCCGTTACGTGTCTGCAGGAACCACAGCTTGCCTTCCTGTACGGTGAACTCCATGTCCTGCATGTCGTGATAGTGCTTCTCAAGCTTGTCCTGAAGAGCATCCAGTTCCTTGTAGAGCTCGGGCATAGCCTCTTCCATGGAAGGATACTTGGCTACACGCTCCTCCTCACTGATTCCTGCACGCTCAGCCCAGCGCTGAGAACCAATCTTTGTAATCTGCTGAGGTGTACGGATACCGGCTACAACGTCCTCGCCCTGTGCATTGATCAGGTACTCGCCGTTGAAGAGGTTCTCACCATTACCGGCATCGCGGCTGAAGCAAACACCTGTTGCAGAGGTGTCACCCATGTTACCGAATACCATTGCCATCACAGATACTGCTGTACCCCATTCATCAGGAATACCTTCCATCTTACGGTACAGGATGGCGCGCTCGTTCATCCAACTGCGGAATACGGCGCATATAGCACCCCAAAGTTGCTCCTTGGGATCTGTCGGGAAGTCCTGACCTGTCTGGTCCTTGATTGCTTTCTTGAACAGTTCAACCAGTTTCTTCAGAGACTCAACACTCAAGTCCTTGTCCAGAACTACGCCCTGTTCTTCCTTGACTTTCTCGATGATAGCCTCGAACGGATCGATGTCTTCCTTGTTCTCGGGCTTCAGACCCATGACAACGTCACCGTACATCTGTACGAAACGGCGGTATGAATCGTAAACGAAGTGAGGGTTGCCAGTCTTCTCGACCATACCTGCAGCCACCTCGTCGTTAAGACCCAGGTTCAGGATTGTATCCATCATACCTGGCATTGAGGCACGGGCACCTGAACGTACGGAAACCAACAGTGGATTCTTTGGGTCACCGAACTTGCAGTTCATCAGCTTCTCGGTATGAGCTACAGCGGCATCAACCTCGGCAGTCAGCAATTCTACAATCTTTTCCTGACCAACTTTGTAGTACTCGTTGCAGGTATCAGTTGTAATTGTGAAACCTGGAGGTACAGGTACACCTATGTGGTTCATCTCGGCCAGGTTAGCACCCTTACCGCCAAGTACCTCACGCATGGTAGCATTACCCTCAGCCTGACCATTGCCGAAAGTATAGACTCTTTTCTGACTCATGTGTAGTTAGTTTTTATTAGTTAGTTAAATATAATTATCGTAGGTGCAAATATAGTAATAAAAACGAAAACTTGGGTCAAATCCCCAACTTTTTCGATAAAATATACTACTTTTGCAATCAAATACACAGTATATGAGCAGACAGAAGAATAAACTCATCATCATAGAGAATGTCCGTATTACAGATGTGGCTGCCGAAGGCAAGTCTCTGACACGCATAAATGACAAGGTCTTATTTGTCCCCTACGCCGTGCCGGGAGATATCGTGGACGTGCGCATAACCCGCAAGAAACACAGTTTCATGGAAGGCGAGATAGAGCGTATCGTACAACCCAGTCCCTTGCGCCAGGAACCGTTCTGCGAACACTTTGGTGTATGTGGCGGATGCAAGTGGCAGTGCCTGCCTTATGACGAGCAGATACGCTGGAAACAGAAGCAGGTAGTGGATGCCCTGACGCGCATCGGTCATATCAGCCTGCCCGAATGCCAGCCTATTATAGGTAGCAGGCAGACTAGGCATTACCGCAACAAGTTGGATTTCGGATGCTGCAACAAGCAATGGCTCACCCGCCAGCAGATGCAGGAAGGAGTACCGTTTGCTCCTGCTGTAGGCTTCCACGTAAGTGGTGCTTTTGACAAGATACTGCCGATACGGGAGTGCCATTTGATGCACCCTCTTCACAACGATATCCGTAATTCTATCAGGGACTATGCTCTGGAACACAATCTGTCGTTTTTCGACTTGCGTCAGCAGGTCGGCCTCATGCGTGGTATTATTATAAGATGTAGCAACAGTGGCGAATGGATGGTGATCCTGCATTTCCACTACGACCATACAAGTGACGAAACGCTCGGGCAGAGTAGGGAAGAGGCACGTGGACTATTGCAGCATGTCGCAGACACTTTCCCGCAGATTACATCCCTGCTGTATCTTGATAACCAGAAATGCAACGACACAATAGGGGATCAGGATATCCTCGTTTTCAAGGGCAATGACCACATATTCCTCGAGATGGAGGACCTCCGCTTCAAGGTTGGTCCGAAATCATTCTATCAGACCAATACCGAGCAGGCTTATGAACTGTATTCGGTTGCCCGCAGCTTTGCCGGTCTTACAGGCAGTGAGGTCGTCTATGACCTCTATACAGGCACGGGAACCATTGCCAACTTTATTGCAAGGAAGGCCAGCAAGGTGATAGGAATAGAATATGTGCCTGAGGCTATCGAGGATGCAAAGGTCAACAGCCAGATTAACGGTATCTGCAACACCGATTTCTATGCAGGTGACATGAAGGATGTCCTTACGGACGACTTTATTGCCCAGCACGGACGCCCGGACGTCATAATCACCGACCCTCCGCGTGCCGGCATGCACACCGACGTCATCAATGTCATCCTTAACGCTGCGCCACAGCGCATTGTCTACGTCAGCTGCAATCCTGCCACACAGGCGCGCGACCTGCAGTTGCTTGACGTTGCATATCAGGTTGACAAGATTCAGCCGGTGGATATGTTTCCCCACACACAGCATGTGGAGAATGTCGTACTGCTGACCAGAAAGAATCAGGAATAGCCCTTTATCGCCTGTACGTGTTCCAGTGACTGCGGATACTGCTTACATATTCCACTGTCTCTGTGCCGCGCATGTATCCGCATCTCACGTCAGGATCCCTGTATGTATTAGGATACTGTAGCTGTAGGATCCAATGGCGGACATCATTCCACTTGTCGGCATTGCCGCCGTTCTTGCGCGTCAAGGTGCGTGCGTCGTCTATATGCCCCGATCCTCCGTTGTATGCTGCCAGTACAAAGTTGATGCGCTCGTCGCTGTCATGTATGTCGCTGTATTTTCCGTTCAGGTTGCTCAGCAGACGTGCAGCAGTGGCAATATTCGTCTCAGGGTTCCATATCCTGCTATTGGGAACACCAAGTTGTAGTGCAGTACCCGGCATTATCTGCATCAAGCCCTGAGCCCCCGCCCAGCTGCGTGCCTGCGGATCAAAGCCTGATTCCTGGAAACACTGTGCAGCCATCAGCTTCCAGTCCCATCCAATACGGCTTGCGTGTCGCATGAAGATATGGTCGTAATCGGAAATCTCTCCTTTGCCGCGATTCCGCCACATAGGACGGCGGTGTATGCGCGTTCCCTGCTTCACGCGGTGAGTAAACTGAGCAAGGACTTCACTCTCGCGCCTGGGACTCCACCATGCGTCCATGGCATCGCGCAGGGATTGGATATTTGTCTCCCACGGAGCACTGTCTTTTTTCCTTACGTCACCTATGGCAATGAAATCAATCTGCCCGGCATCCAACCATGACTTTAGCTCGGCACTGTCCTTTGCCACCTGCATTTCCAGGCGTGCGCCTATGCTCTGTGCAAAGGCATCAGCCAGCAGATACTGCATACCCATGCCATGCCCGTGCCATTCGTAGTAGAACTCAGGACCGTTCAGCGTACCGGCAATTACGGTACCGCTCTGCTGTATTCCGTCCAGTTCGACTACATCTGCAGTATCCATGTCCTTGGCGAAAATGACCGAGGGCTTATGCGATTTCTGCTGCTGACAGGACGCCAGCAGCAGAAATACCAGAATTAAGAAATAATTTCTGTTCAACGGTTACTCAACATCCTTAAGGATTTTACAATCCTTATGAACACCTGTGAATGAGTTTGCATTATACGCTGCGTCCGCAGCGATATGTATCTCTTTTAGGTTGGGACAGTTCTCCACGGCCCATTCTTCAAAAGTCTTCGACGTAATGTCGAACCATATCTTCTCTACAGTTTCGCTGCCCGATACGGTGTTCTTGCCAACGGTTGGCATTGGAGCAATGTGAACCTCTTTCTTGGCGCCTGGAATGTATAGCAACTGGTCAGGCTTCTTGCTTACGGCAGTATATACACATCCGTCATAGTCGCACAGCTTTGTGTTGGCATCCTCGACGAATACGTTCACCAGATTTGTTCCGTACCTTTTCAGACCTTCCACATACTCACCGATGGTCAATATAAACTGATGGAGATAGATTTCGCGAATATTTGCAGGCAGAGGGGCCTGTGGGTCAAACGACTGCAACTTATATCCACGTACGGCGTACGGTACGGCAAAAATAGCACTTTCGGACGACTTGACCTGATCTACGTTGAAGGTCTTGCCGCGGAAACCATACACACAGGTATTGTCCTCGAACAGCGGCATGTCAAAATAATAGGGAATCAGCTTGGAGGCATAGCTGCTTGTAGATGTAGCCTTGTATGCAGTGCTCCCGTCATTTGTCGGATCAATCACATACCATGTGTCATCTATCAGGGTGTATACCCATGCATGACCGCCATAACTGCCCAGGAAACCATTTGCGTTTACAGCAGGAATACCCTGGCTCTCCAACATTACGTTGCACAGATTTGAGTAGCCCTGACAAACCGCAGTGCGGTTCTGGAATACCGGATATGCCCAGTTTGGGTCCACGTCCGGGTCATACTCGGGCACTACGTTCATATATGCAATGTTGTTCCTGCACCATGCAAGGATGGCCTTCATCTTGTCCAACTTGGATTTCTTGCCGTTTACGACATTCTGTTCGGTAAACTCCTTGATTTCCTGGAATTCATTTGGCTTTATCACAACACCGTTAAGGCCGGAAGCATTGCTTGATTCTGCTACAATCAGCAATTTACTCAGGTTGGGAGCCAGATTGGTCTCTGTCGTATATGACAACAGGTTTCCGCTCGACAGGAAAGGTGTTGCCAGGTACCGCGAAGCATCCTCGCTGCTCTCGTCAGGATTATAAGTCTCATCCTCGGTGTCAGTGCAGAAATGTATGCTGCTGGGATTACGGAATGTCACAGGCTGGCTGTCCTCGCCTTGGTATATCTTGACAACCTGGGCGCTTGCACTTGTTGCCGCCAGTACTGCCATTGCGAAAATAATCTTTTTCATATTAATCCTTAACCTCCATTTTTATTTTTTTATAACGACACCGTTAGTATCGTACATTTTACCGTCTTTTACAATAATCACCTTGCCGCCGCGGATATACTTGCCGCTGTGGCTCACTTTTGTAGGAATGGAATTTCCATCGCCCTCAATTTCCTTGATGCCGACAGGATCCTTTTCCTCCTCGTACAGACCGAAGACAATCTTCAGGTCTCCGCGCTCCTTCAGATCCAGGGACAGTACCTCTGCACCATCGAGATAAAGCACAGCCTTGTTGTTCTGGAACTTAACCACAGGCTCAGCCTCCAGACGGTAACATACCGAGCTGCCATCTACCCATACATAAATTGCATCAGGAGTATCGTCCCAGGCGAGAATACCTGTTGAAAACAGCAAACCGATTGCCAGTGTGTATAAAAACCTCATAGCCGTTCTTTTACATAAAAGCCCCATCTTTTCAGTATTGACGTGGCTTTATTATCTTGATTACTCCTCAAAACCGTTTGGATTGTTCTTCTGCCAGTTCCAGGAATCGCGGCACATTTCCTCGATGCCGAACTGAGCCTCCCATCCAAGTTCTGCCTTGGCCTTGGCAGGGTTGCAGTAGCAGGTAGCGATGTCACCCGGGCGACGAGGCTTGATGCTGTATGGAACAGGAACACCGTTAACCTTCTCGAATGCCTTGACAACATCAAGAACCGAATAACCGTGACCAGTACCTATGTTGTAGATGGCAATACCCTTCTTGGCAACGATAGCCTTCAGTGCAGCAACGTGAGCCCTTGCCAGGTCAACTACGTGGATGTAGTCGCGTACACCTGTACCGTCATGCGTGTCATAGTCGTTACCGAACACACCCAGCTCTGGACGCTTGCCTACAGCAGTCTGAGTGATGTATGGCATCAGGTTGTTGGGTATGCCGTTCGGGTTCTCACCGATAGTACCGGACTTGTGGGCACCGATTGGGTTGAAATAGCGCAGCAGTACCACGTTCCACTCGGGATCAGCCTTCTGAACATCCATCAGGACCTCCTCCAGCATGGACTTCGTCTGACCGTAAGGATTGGTGCAGTGACCCTTTGGACACTCTTCGGTGATAGGAATGATGGCAGGATCGCCATATACTGTAGCCGAAGAAGAGAAGATTATGTTCTTGCAGCCATTCTTGCGCATTACGTCCAGCAAGACAAATGTGCCGTTCATGTTGTTCTCGTAATACTCCAGAGGCTTCATGCAGCTCTCGCCTACAGCCTTCAGGCCGGCAAAGTGGATACAGGCATCAAACTTGTGCTCGTCAAATACCTTCTGCAAACCCTCGCGGTCACGGATGTCAACCTTGTAGAAAGGAACCTCCTTCCCAATAATCTTGGCAACACGCTTCAGCGAAATTGGGCTTGAGTTGTCCAGGTTATCAACTACAACTGCCTCGTGACCGGCCTCGGTCAGTTCGATAAGTGTGTGGCTGCCAATGAAACCGGCACCACCAGTCAAAAGAATCTTCATGATGTGAATTAGGTTAAATATGTTATAAGTTCTTCGCTACAAAGATAATGAAATTTCGGGTACGATGCAAGAGTATGATACATTTTTTATATATTTGTGCCAGATAAATCCAATATGTTATTTCATGCATGCAACAGATACTGAAATATTTTCCTGACATCACACAGCACCAGGTGGAACAGTTCCAGCAGTTGGATGCGCTGTATCGCGACTGGAATTCCAAGATAAACGTAATCTCGCGAAAGGATATCGACAACCTGTACGAACACCACGTCCTGCACTCTCTCGGCATAGCCCAGGTACTGCGTTTCAAGGACGGCTCACAGGTTATGGACCTTGGTTGCGGAGGCGGATTCCCAGGAATCCCGCTCGCAATCATGTTCCCCAATGTACATTTTCATCTGGTAGACAGTATAGGCAAGAAAATACGCGTATGTAACGAGGTTGCAGGTGCGTTGGGACTCGGGAACGTCACCACGCAATGGTCACGTGCCGAGGATGTCAGGGACAGTTACGACTTTGTCGTATCACGCGCAGTAATGCCTCTTGGCGACCTCGTGAAGCTTGTTCGCAAGAATATCTCCCGCCAGCAGCGCAATGCCATGCCCAATGGCCTCATCTGCCTCAAGGGAGGCGAGCTTGAGCGCGAGGTCATGCCCGTAGGCAGGAATGTGGAAATAACCGATCTCCGAGACTATTTTACCGAGGAATTCTTCGAAACCAAAAAAGTTGTCTATGTTGCGATATAAGACATTTGTAATGAACCCAGTGCAGGTCAATTGCTATGTCCTGTGGGATACCGAAACGCACGACGGAGTTATCATCGACTGCGGTGCATGGAACGAAACCGAGCAGAAACGCCTGCAGGAGTTTATCGAAGGCGAGAGGATAAACCTACGCCATGCATTGCAGACACACATGCATTTCGACCACACCATGGGTGCAGAATTCATAAACCGCCAGTATGGGCTCCCGCCTGCCTGTCATCCGGCAGAGCAGGAAGTATATGCATCCTCGGCAGAAATGGTCATGCGTTGGTTCCACATGGATATCACCAATCGTATGCCACAATGTCAACCAACACTTTCGCCATCATCTGTTATAACACTGTCAAGCACCAAGATACAAGTAATACATACACCAGGTCATACACCTGGCGGAGTATGCTTCCACTTGCCTGCGCAACGGATCCTGTTCAGCGGCGACACACTTTTCCGCCAGGGCATAGGACGTACCGATCTGCCAGGCGGCAGCTATAGCCAGATTGTCAACAGTATCCGAACACAGCTGTTCACCCTCCCTGCTGACACCCTTGTCCTACCGGGACACGGTCCCGAAACAACCATTGCCGCAGAAACAGGTAATGTCTGAAATCTATATAAAGTCTTTATTCAAACAATGAAACATATACTCCCTTTTCTCCTCACGGCAATCCTGTTCATTGCATGCAGTGGTGAATACGAATCCGCTGATCCGTCGGACGACGACTATGTCTCCATGGACTATCATGTCCAGGCCGACTGGGACCTCAGCGACTGCGCCGAGTACAAGGGCCTTACTCCACAGGAAATCGATCTTGAGGAAGCCGTATGGAACCAGGATACCGAACAGGAAATCAGCGAATTGTATACATTCAGCTCTGTCAAGCGTAGTGTGGCCGAGGGCCGCCTGAATGCATATATAAAATACCTGAGGGAAGAGAAGGACGAACCCCCGTTTGTCAAATCAAGATGCACCTTTACCCTTACCCGCGGCAGCGGCACATGGGTAAAAACACTTTATGCGGGATTCTAGCATATGAAGAAACTGTATATCATACTATTCCTGCTTCTGGGATGCCAGTGTATTTCTGCGCAAAAGGGATGGAGCCTTATTCGCAATGGACAGCCGTGGTATGATACACAAGGCAATCCGGTGCAGGCACACGGAGGCAATTTCCTTATCGAGGACGGAATCGTATACATGGTAGGCGAGGACCGCTCATATTCATGGCACCCCGACGTCAACCTGTACCACAGCCGTGATATGGAGATATGGGAGTACGACGGCAAGATAATAGAAAACGGCGTTACTACTCCCGAATTGGGCACAACCCGTATGATAGAGCGTCCCAAACTCCTGCACTGCCCCAAGACCGGCCGCTACGTTATATGGTGCCACTACGAGGCATCTGACTATTCGGCTTCCGAGGTCGGTGTATTCTCCTCCGAACATATCACAGGCCCTTACCGTCTGGAATGGTGCGGCCGTCCGTTGGGTATCAAGAGCCGTGACTGCAATGTCTTTGTGGACGACGACGGAACGGCATATTTCATTTCTACGATTGAAGAAAACCAGCATCTGGGACTCTTCCGGCTCAGTGATGACTACATCAGCCCCTTGGAATGTACCGTGCTGATGCGAGGACTCAGACGCGAGGCACCCGCCATCGTACGTGTTGACAGCCTGTACTACATGCTATCCTCGGCATGTACCGGTTGGGACCCAAATCAGTGTATGCTCTCAACCAGCAATTCACTTACCGAAGGCTGGAGCCCCCTGGTGCCGGTAGGCGACAAGATAGCATACGATACCCAGGCATCCAGTATCCTTACACTCAGGAAAGGACGCCGCACACAATATCTGTATGTCGGAGACCGATGGAAGGATCCCGACCTGCCCCAAAGCAAGATAATACTGATACCCATTGACCTGAAGGACGGCAAATGCGATTTTCCGTATGTGGAGACCTTCCGCCTTAATCTCAGGAAAGCAATTGTTAGACCATAAATATATAATCATTATGAGAAGCATCTTTACCGCAGCAATGCTGTCTGGCATTATTCCTGCCGTAGCACAGAGCCAGAAACCCAACATCATCTTCTTCCTCGTTGACGATATGGGTTGGCAGGACACCAGTGTGCAGTTCTGGGACGAGCAGACACCACAAAACCGCCGTTACCATACACCCAATATGGAGAAACTGGCACAGCGTGGAGTGATGTTTACCAATGCGTATGCATGCCCTGTGTCCTCACCTTCGCGTTCAAGCCTGCTGTCAGGTATGAATGCAGCACGCCACGGCGTCACCAACTGGATAGAAGGCAAGGACCAGAACACCAACACTTCGGGCGGCAGCATTACGTTGCCGGCATGGAACTGGAACGGCGTACAGCCCACAGGTAACGCTGCAGCCCAGTCCGTCAGCAACTGTACCTTGATAACCCCACTTCCACAGCTGCTAAAGGCTAACGGATATATGACCATACATTGCGGTAAGGGAAACTTCGGTTCCCAGGATACACCGGGAGCAAATCCCCTTAATCTGGGATACGATGTAAACATCGCAGGCGGCTACAAGGGAGGCCCCGGCAGCTACCTCGCATCCGATAACTACGGCAGTGCCATACAGGCAATCGGAGGATTGGAGGAATATGCCGCAAAGGGTGAGTTCCTTTCCGAGGCACTCACCCAGGAAGCCCTGAAGAACATACAGATAGCAGTCAACAAGCAGAAGCCGTTCTATCTGTATATGAGTCATTATGCAATCCACACGCCATATCAGGCAGATACACGCTTTACAGGCAATTACGAAGGCATAGTCGACGAACAGTTCGGCACCACGCTTAACAGCAGCGAGCGCAACCGCGCAGCACTCATTGAAGGCATGGACAAGTCTCTGGGAGATCTCATGCAGTACCTCGACGATAATCCCGAGGTAGCCCAAAACACAGTCATACTGTTCATGAGCGACAATGGCGGACAGGGAGTAAGCCCACGCCAGGGTACACTCAACCGCGACCCCAACTATCCATCCCGTGGAGGAAAAGGATGCGGCTATGACGGAGGCGTTCACGAGCCGATGATTGTTTCATGGCCCGGTCACTATGCCCAGGGAGCCAAGAACACCAATCACGTGATGATCGAGGATTTCTTCCCCAGCATTCTGGAACTTGCAGGCGTTACCGACTATACAACAGTACAGACAGTTGACGGCAAGAGTTTCGTAGACCTGCTCGAAGACAACAGCATCGTACGCGAACGACCCATCGTATGGCACTATCCCAACCGCTGGGGCGAGAGCCAGGACACAAACGAAGGATATGGCGCATGGTCGGCATATATGAAGGGCGACTACCATCTGCTCTATTTCTGGGAGAAACGCGAGCTGCGCCTGTACAATCTGAAAGAGGACAGGGGAGAGCAGAACAACCTTGCAGAGAGCGAACCCGAGATACTTGCCGTGATGGCAAAGGCACTTACCGACAGCCTCAAGAACTACGGGGCAGCCCGTCCTACCAAGGCAGGCAAATACGTAATATGGCCCGACGAGGCAGTCGAGCTGGTAGGCAAGGAAATCCCGCACGTCGTTTCAGGACACGTATATACCATACAGCCATACAAGGCACAGACAAAATACCTTTACGCAATAAGCCCATCATCATGGGGCACCTCGGCAGGAACCAAGAAAGTCATGTATACAACCACACCTACACTGGAGAACGGCGCCCACTGGAGCGTTACAGGCTCCGAGGGAGCATACCTTCTGCGTCCCGCAGATTCCTCCTATGCCTCAGGCCTGTGGCTTAATCCCCGAGGCAGCGATAATCCAGGTTACGTAGGCACATATACGGCAGGCAGCGGCAATGACTGCTGGTCAATAGATCCGGTAGACGGCTTTACCAACGTATTCACGGTCAATGGCAACAAGCACACCAACGACTATTTCTATTACCGTGCAACCATTTCATACCTGCAGTATCTCCCCGGTGCAGATGTTGTTCCAACCGAAGACAACTATTTCATCTTCACCGATGTAACCCCCGAGGCTCCCGACTATTCAGAATACCTGCCACAGCTTACCGAGGATACCGATGCCCCCGTGCTGTATACAATCAAGAACGTGCGCCGCGGCCAGTATGCAGACTATGCCCAAGGCTTTTCCAGCTATATGTACACCGTGACCGAACCCACAGAGACCAGCCGCTATTTCTTTACCGGCAGCAAGGTCGATGACCACCTCTCCGTCAAGATACACAACACCCAGGATGTCAGCATCGCCCTCAACGGCCGCAACTCATGGGCACAGGCATCCTCTGCCTACAGCTGGACCATTAGCGGAGCAACAATCAACGGCCAGCAGGGCATCACCATCCAGCGCGACCCCGACAGCGACAATTCCCGTGCATGGTATATGGGAACATCCAGTACATACGTCGACTATGGCTCACCCACATCAGCAGGCTCGCTCTGGCTCATGGAAAAGGTCGGGGAATCACCCACAGGCATATCCGACATTACGGCCGGCAGTACCAATGCACTTACCTACGACCTGCAGGGACGCATTGCCACACCCAACCGGAAAGGCATCTTTATCCAGAACGGCAGGAAAGTCGTCAGGTAATTCATAATTCACAATTCATAATTCATAATTCACAATGACTGAGCGTAACATGAAAGATTCTTACATGACAATGACCGGCGTAATCAGAATTGCAGCAGTGACGTTGTTCCTTACTGTGCTTTCCAATGTCAATGTGTGGGCAGACAGCACTTTCGGTGGAGGTAGCGGTACGTTGCAGGATCCCTACATTATCCAGACTCCGCAGCATCTGCGCCAATTGGCAGCTGATGTTAATGACGGTAACAGGTACGAGGACACCTATTTCAAGATGACGCAGTCGTTCAGCCTGTGGATTGAGCCTTTTACTCCGATTGGCGGAAAGTACTATACCGTGGGTAGCGGCAAGGACCGACAGACCGGTGTAAGGCAGTTTTGTGGCACTTTCGACGGTAATGGCAACACTATTAATGACCTGCAGATTCATGTCGGTGACGAGTTCTATGGTATAGGTTTGTTCGGCGAACTGGGCTATGGGGCAATTGTCAAGGACTTGACTGTAGGTTGGGCGGATACAAGGATCAACCCTGTAATAATGGGGTGGGGCAATTGCGGTGTCATTGCCGGATGTGTGAGCAAAAATGCCGGTATCTATAACTGTCATGTCAAGAGTGGTATTACTGTGTCCGTTGATCCTGATGACTTGGCGCAGAATGTGCAGAACAACAGGGACTTTGGCGGCATTGCCGGAGAGAACTTGGGTATCATAGGCCAGTGTACCAGCAGGGCTGTTGTGACGAATGCGGGTTGCAGCGGCGTTAACGGTCTTGGCGGCATAGTAGGCTACAACGGTGGCAGCGTTTGGTCGTGTATCAGCCTTGCCCAGGTGCTTGGCAACAGTCATGTGGGCGGCATTGCCGGAGGCTGTGGCGGAGGATATTCGTTCTCAAACAGTTATTACCACAATGCTGATATTTCCGGTGCTGTGGATGGCGCTAACATGGACGGTGCAACATGGATGGGAACCCTGAGCTATACCGAATGGGTCCAGGGAAGCGCCAATTCGTCGGTAGCGTTTAATGACAATGGTGTTGTTTTCTATGCTCCAGGTACCACGATGTGGATGAAGCTGACATTGAATGAGAACCCCGATGGGTATGTGGTACACAGTACAGCCAATGCCCAATTTGTGGCGAATGATGTAGTCCTGACTGATGATATGATGGGAGGTGTGCAGTACAGCGTGTTCTACATGCCTGCCCAGGATGTTACAATCTCTGCTACAGGCATAGACTGCCAGCGCGACATTGCATATTCGCCGTGGGTCAGGATAGATATACCTACTCAGGAATACACGGGCGAAGCGCTTGTTCCTGCCGTGACGGTCACAGATGTCAGGGACGGTGCCAATGTCGTTTTGCAGGAGGGTACGCACTACACCGTCACCCCATCCGCCAGTCAGATGGTTGACGTGGGCGAGTACAATATTACAATCACCGGCATCGGAGAATATGCCGGCGAGGCCATTGCCGTATTCGTTATCGATCCCGTAGGCGGCAGTTCGGAATGGTACGGTTCGGGTACCGAGACAGATCCATACCGTATCTGCTCGGTAAATGCAATGCGACGTGTGGCCGAGAGGATAGGCGAGATGGACTACACCGGTGTGTATTTCGAGTTGGGTGCAGACCTTGACTATACTGGCCGGGAGTATAGCATAGTGGGTTCGTCCGATAATCCGTTCAAGGGCCATTTTGACGGTTGCGGACACTCATTGAACAATGTGAGCCTTGTCAGGGAAGAGAGCTATGTAGCACTGTTTGGTGCTGTCGGTGAGAATGGCACAGTCATGAACCTGACACTTGGCAGCGGCTCTCAGGTCAAGGGACAGGTGTACGTTGCCGCTATTGCCGGCATAAACAGGGGCAGGATATATAATTGCGTAAACTATGCTCTAGTCACAGGTTTGTCCTATCAGGTACAAAATCCTATGACAGGAGGCATGACCACCAAGGGTCCTGAGAGTGTGGCAGGAATAACAGGGTTCAATACTGGCCTCGTCAGGGGATGTAGCAACTATGGCGATATAAACGGTGATTCCGAATCAGCTGGCATCGTTGCATATACTACAGGCAACATCGAACATTGCGTAAACGTGGGCAAGGTTACAGCCAAGAAAATGGTGGGAGGTATCCTGGGCTATCACTATAGCGGCTCGGTGATTTCGTGTCTGAACCTCGGTCGTGTATCAGGAAGCAGCGATATAGGCGGTATCATAGGATATAACAACGGCATCAACTACACTCATACCAACAATTTCTATGCAGGCAACTGTACAACGTGCGGTATCAGGGGTACAGATGTAGAGGGCAGGGCTGCCAAGGCATACTCAGTTGCAGCCGTACCTGCCAACATAGGAGCAACGGAAGAAGAGTGCGGGGCCCTTACATCTTATGCCAATGGCCTGCTATATGACGGCAAGTACTATGTCGCTACTATCGGTTTGTACGATGCAGCGTCGAGCGAGGCAATCATCAGCGATGTGGTTACAAACTATGCCAACAAGCCAGTAGATGTTACACTCTGCGGTCGCACACTTTACAGAAACGGTTGCTGGAACACACTGTGTCTGCCATTCACCATCTCCGACATTGATGCCGACGGCAGTCCGTTGGCCGGTGCCTCTGTATATGAACTGAGCAGCGCAAGCATTAGCGAAACGACACTAACCCTCAACTTCCTGGAGGCTACCAAGTCCATCAAGGCCGGTACACCATACATAGTCAAATGGGAGACAGCGGACGAAGATGTAGTAAGTCCTGTGTTCCAAGGCGTCAGGATGAGTACGGAGATGCATAGCTATGATAACCAGGTCGGTGGCGAACAGAATGTGTGTTTCATAGGCACATACCGGAATACCGGTTTCGGTGACGCTTACGGCAGTGTCCTCTTGCTTGACGGCGCTGATTTGCCATATTTCCCGGCTATCGGTGCCACTGTCGGAGCATGCCGCGCATACTTTATGATAGGAGATGATGGACATGCAAGCCAATTTACGGACTTCAACCTCACTTTCGGAAACGATCCTACAGGCATATCGTCAGTAAACGCAGAATCCGACACCCACGCTAGCGGATGCTATACCCTCAGCGGCATGAAAGTCAACGGCCAGCCCACAAAGGGCCTGTATATCGTAAACGGTAAAAAAGTGGTCGTCAGGTAATGCTACATTGACTGCTTATATGTCCTGCCGGTGGTGGTGTTGCGAATGATGTAGATGCCATGGGGCAGGGAAGTCGTACCGATGCGCGAGCGTAGCTTACTCTCTCCAATGCGTACGCCGTTAAGCGTGTATATCTCTATAACGTCATTGGGATTCTCGCTTACGATGTCTCGTACGGCAGTTGGATCACCTCCCATGAAGTTGAAGGATACGGTCCCATCGTCGTTGAGTGTGATGTCTGTTATTGGCTTGTGCATCAGCTTGTATCCGTCTGTATTGGGATTGTACAGGGTTGCTGCCGGTGCAATGCGGTCGTCGTTGGTGCGCTCCTCGTCTGTAAGCTGGTTGTTCCCGCCGGTCATGCCCCAATACTCGAGAGGGTCAACCTCGACCGGGTTGCCGACATCGTCGCGGATATTGTAAGAGACGAAGGGCTGTTCCTTCAGCGGCCAGAGATGACCTATCATCTCGCTGGTGTACTTGTAGTACTCGGGGGGTGTTTTCTTGAAGAAATGGTCCTGTATCTCGAAGTGTCCGTTGGCTGGAACTATGGTCATGCGCTGGTGGTTGATGTCGTTGTTGACCCTGTTGTTGTTCCATGCGACTTCGTCCTCGTCAACGTGATAAATTATCAGGCCTCCGCCAAAATAGTTCTGCATCGTGTTATATACAACATTGTTATTGTTGTTCAGGTTTTCCAGCAGATAGTACTCGTTGCGGTTGGCATCGTTGTAGATGATGTATGCATTGCCGCCGTCCGAGACGTTTGTCAGACTTTCGACAGTTGTTGGTTCGTTCAGCTCGACTGGGTGTATCCAATCCATGTAGGCTTTTTCATAGGCGGTGTATGGGGTGGGGTTGAAACCGCCGTTCAGATATTCGCCTGCATCCATCAGGCTCCAGTAGTCCATGCCCGAACCCTTGTAGTTGGTGTCGTAGAAGTCAGGCAGTCCCAGCATGTGTGACATTTCGTGCACGTATACACCAAAGCCGTTCAGTATCATTGTACTCCCGTTTTCCCATAGTTCCGGCACTATCAGTTGTGTGGCATAGCTTACACCGTCTGATGTGACTTTGCCGCCCCAGCAGCACGGGTGCAAATAACCGGGATGTGTCGAGCCTGTTCTTGTTGTGTTTTTGCCCTGACCCGGGAAAATGATTATCACTCCGTCCACAATGCCGTCCTGAACACTACGGTCTTTGTCAAACTCCGATACACGACTCTTAATCTGGTCAGCAGCAGCCAGCAGGGCCGCGTTACGGAGATCTTCACGGGCACTTCCGTATGCGCTCTTTGTCTTTGGCAGGTTTACAGGCTCCAGAATCGTAAAGTGTGGAGTGAACTGTCCCTGACTGACCAGTGTGAAATATTCGCGCACAGAGAAACGGTTCAGCCCCGGGCGTTTTTGGGGGTTGTTGAGAAAATCGCTGCCGTTGAAGAACGAATCATACAACTCTGACAGCGTGCCGCGGAAATAACGGGCATATCCGTTATCGTCAGTTGCCGTCGAGGGGTCCTGGAACTGCTCGTCGCTGAAGTTGGCCAGGATGACGGGAATCTCAGGACTGCCCTTGCTTCCGAGAGGAGCATTCTGCTGCTTCATGTTGGAACGTCGCATGCCAGGTCTTGCCTCATTAGCAGATGTTGTAGGTGCGAAGTCTATCATACATGGCTGACGGTCAACCTGAGGAAACGGATCAGCAAGCAATTCAATACCGTCCTCTGTCTGGGCATTGGTATTTATAACTGCACTCAAGAGTGCAACGATGGCAAATATTTTCTTCATATTAATCGGAATTTGGGCGTAAAGTTAAAACATTTGCCAAATAATTACAAAAAAACGTGACGTTTTTGTGTTTTATTCACATAATCTGCGTATATTTGCACCCAAGCAAGGGGGATTAGCTCAGCTGGCTAGAGCGCTTGCATGGCATGCAAGAGGTCATCGGTTCGAGCCCGATATTCTCCACAGAAACAGAAAAAGCAGTCCTAATAGGGGCTGCTTTTCTTGTTGCTGTATGGTTGTTACACCTATCTTCCGGAACGTTCTATCATCTCACGGACATTGCTGTTGAAACCATCGGCCTCTATCAGCTGCTCAATGTCCAGATGCATCCTGTAGCGCCAGTAATGCTGCGAATCCGCAGGAATGTTGATACGCTCGACCGAAGGATCTGCAATGCGCAGTTCCTCGTCCATTGCCAGCCAGTCCTGCAGGGAAATCAGGCATAGCATGCTGGGCGAGAACAGGTGTCGTGCAATAACCTCCTTGCACAGCCATCCTGGCATCTGCTCGGGAGCACGTCCGTCTATCTGCAGTATCTGGTTGTAGTATTCCTGGCTGCGTCCGGCATCCTCCTCCCACCACATACGCAATGTAGGCATGTCGTGCGTGAAGATGGTCGCCACGCTCCGGTACGGATTGTTCTCCAGCCGCGCAAAGCGTACGCCTATTTCCTTTGGCATTGACTGTATCTCCAGCGACAGTATCCCCAATGTCTGCATGACAGACCCTACGCAGGCAGGCACCATACCCAGGTCCTCGGCACAGCACAGCATGCTGGTTGCCTCGACCAAGGCAGGCAGTTTCTTCATTGCCTGAGATGCCCAGAAATCGTTATGGCGGCGGAAATAAAAATCTTCGTAAATCTTGTCGAATGCCTTGCGGTCGTCCTCCGGCAACAGGCGATAGACGAATGTGCGGTTCGCACAGATACGCGGAAAGTAACAGTTTGTCCCGTCCGGTTGTGGTACGGCAATAAACAGGCGGTCCTCATCCTTGTGCCTCAGTATGCTCTCTATCTCCTCCTCGTCGTCGCTCAGCAGTTGGCGCAACAGTTCCTCGCTAACATTAGGCTTCGTGTACATATCAGGACGCCAGGGCAGACCCATACGCTCAATATCACCGATTGTCAGCGGCAGCTGAGGCGAGAAATGCCCCATCAGCCCGCTCTTCTCACCCTGCGGAATCTCCCATATACGGAAGAATCCCAGCACATGATCTATGCGGTAGGCATCGAAATACTGAGCCATCTTGCGGAAGCGGTTTATCCACCAGCTGTAACCGTCCTGCGCCATCCGCTCCCAGTTGTACGTCGGGAAACCCCAGTTCTGGCCGTCCGCGCTGAAATCATCAGGCGGTGCTCCGGCAGAGCCGTTCATGTTGAAATACTGCGGCTCCTTCCATGCCTCCACGCTTGTGCGCGAAATACCGATAGGAATATCACCCTTCAGCAATACGCCCTTCTGCCGTGCATATCGCGTCGTGGCGGACAGTTGCTGATCCAGCAGGTATTGCACGTAGCAATAGAAATTAACCTCCCTCTGATAGTTTTGGGCATAGTCATGTACATCCTTCTTTTTATATACCGACAGTACATGCCAGTGATTAAAATCACTCGTCTTCTCGGCATCACGGCGATGGCAGAATACCGCATAGTCCATTATCCACTCCCGGTTATCATCCATAAAGGCACCGAAGCGCGAACTCTGCACCGTTGCAGCACCCTCCTGTGCGTACAGACGACGCAAGTATTTCATCTTCAGGTTGAACGTAGCCTCGTAGTCCATCTGCGGCAGCGCATTGATACGCGCACGCTCGACCTCGTATCCGTTCATGAAAGCCTCGTCGGCAATCCCCGGCAGCTGGCTCAGGTCCACGTATATCGGATGCAGGGCATATATGCTTATGGCATTGTAGGGATAGCAGTCCCTCCACGTCACCGTCTGCGTAGTGTCGTTTATGGGCAGTACCTGGATGATACGCATACCCGTATGCTGAGCCCAGTCAACCATCAGGCGCAAGTCACCGAAATCACCGCAACCCTGGCTGTGACGGCTACGCATCGAGAAGACAGGAAGCACTACACCCGCAGCCTTCCAATGCTCGTCCTTGAGCCTCAGCTGCTTGTCCCAGATGACCTGGACACTGCCCGGTATGGCATCCGGCGACACACGGTTCCCACCCTCTTCCCATGTAAGAAAGTCCCCCGTCTTCTCGTCCATTACCACATACTTGTACTCGAAGGGCAGCTGCAGTCCTGCGGCACTCAGCGTCAGACACCATTCATGTGTGCTTCCCCGCTGCATCACCAGCGCCCGCTCCGGCACCCACTGTCCCAGCTGCGGCAGCGAACCAACCAATGCCAGACATTGTCCCTGCATCAGCTGTGGAGCCTGAACCCTGAACATCAGCGTATGGTCAAAATAAGATACGTTTGGCTGTCCGTCAAGAGCCAGGTGCATGCAATGGCAGTATGCCGAGCTATACAGATGGCTCAGTTGCGGTATGTCCTTCCAATAGTCATTCAGGATAAACGTACGGCGCACGTCATACGGGAAAGTACGCGGTACACCGTTCCATTCACGGCGGATAACAGTATCACCCTCACAGATTATATATCGGTATACGAAAGACTGTGCATCGCGTTCCGTTATGGATGCCTCGCCACCCCAGTGTACACCGTCACTGGTATACAGGTTGTGACGACTTGTTTTCTTAACACCGTTGCTGCGTGTTACAGTAACGTCCACACGGACATCCTGTCCCCACGCCGTCCGATAATCAAGTGTGAATAAGAGCTTCATACGTGGAGCCACCTGCGGGACTCGAACCCGCGACCCACGCATTACGAATGCGTTGCTCTACCAACTGAGCCAAGGTGGCATGCTTCAAGCTTTTATGATGCAAAGGTAATAAAAAAAACAGAATATCGCAGCCTTGCAGGCAAATATTTTTGTCTTCAGCGAATATTTCTGGAATTGAGCGCCTCGGTATACCGCTTTGCATTCTGCAGGTGCTCCCCGTAAGTCCGCGCAAAGTTATGAGTCCCCGAAAAATCCTCCTTCGCACACATATACACGCAATCCGTCTCTATATGGTTCAGCACCGCATCTATTCCTGCCACCGACGCTATGCGTATCGGTCCCGGCGGCAGTCCCTTGTTACGGTAAGTGTTGTAAGGGCTCTCCGTCATCAGGTCGCTGTTGTATATGCGGCGCTTGGCAAAGTCCTTCAGCGCAAACTTTACCGTAGGGTCGGCCTGCAGCGGCATATCCGTCTTCAGTCGCTGTATGTACATACCTGCAACCATAGGCTTCTCCCCGTCGTTTGCCGTCTCCTCGTCCACTATGCTTGCCAGCGTTATCACCTCCTCGCGGGACATGCCTATCTCCTTCGCACGGCTGTCACGCCTGCCTTCCCAGAAACGCCCGTTCTCCCTTTGCATGCGTTTCATGAAATCCTCCAGCGTGGTGTTCCACCATATTTCGTATGTATTAGGTATGAAAAGGGCAGGCAATGTCTCCACCGTATAGCCCCACTGGTCACAGAATTCCGGGTCGGCAAAGCAACGCGCAACCTCCGTGCTGTCCATGTTCAGGAACTTGCGCTCCAGCTGTGCCGCCAGGCGGTCCAGCGTACGCACGTTAGGCACCGTGAACCTCACCGGGCTCTGCCTGCCGTTCATCATCTTGCGGTACAGGCTTATCACCCTTTCCCCGCACAGCACCTCGTACCGTCCCGGACGCACGCGGTATTTCCTTGCACATATCAGCAGCCTCCATCCCATGCGGCACTGCGTCTTGTCCATCACGCTGTCCACCGTATCATCGTTGTCGATGTAGATTATACGCACCTCGTCCGTAGGATTGGCATTGCGGAAGATAGGGTAGAACACACAGCACATTACCGCGCACAGTATTACGGCCGCTGCTATTATATAATGTTTGCGTTTCAGGTTATACGACATAGTCTTCGTTCGTCAATTATATATATCAGGTTCCTCAGAAGAACCTCGGTTTCTTCCTCTGCGCCTCGCTGAAAGGCTCTACTGGCTGCGGTTTTACGCTCTTGCTCAATGCCTGCTGCTCCTCACGCAGTTTCCGTATTGCCGTTTCCTGGGTGTCAGCGCTGGTAAACTCATGAGCAATCGGCGCATTCTGACTCGCATCCTTTACCCATATCACTGGCCCCTCGTACACCGGCGACATTTTCAGTGCCGTATGTACTGCACTCGTCGTCGCACCGCCTATCATTACAGGGATTCTTACACCGGCCTCGTTCAGCTGCCTCAGCGTCTGTATCATATATTCCAGCGACGGTGTTATCAGCCCCGATAACCCTATGATATCAGGCTTATGCTCAATTGCAGCCCTTACGATGTCCTCGGGCGAAACCATTACGCCCAGATCAATTATCTCGTAGCCGTTGCAAGCCATTACCACACCGACTATGTTTTTGCCGATGTCATGCACGTCACCCTTCACCGTAGCAAGCAGTACACGGCCTGCACTCTTTGTCTTGTCCGACTTCTCCGCCTCTATGTACGGCTGCAGTATGGCCACCGCATTCTTCATCGTACGCGCCGTCTTCACAACCTGCGGCAGGAACATCCTGCCCTCGCCGAACAGAGTGCCGACCCTGTTCATGCCAGCCATCAGCGGACCCTCGATTATATCCACAGCACGCGGATATTTCTCCAGAGCCTCGTGCAGATCCCTTTCCAATGTATCCGAAACACCGTTCATCAAAGCCCTGTACAGTCGCTCCTCGACCGAAAGCGCAGGCTCCTTCTTAGCCGCTGGGGTAGGGTTATCGCCCTGTGCGTTGGCAGCAGCCTTCCTTGCCTCCTGCTCCTCGAAAAGTCTCTGGGCAAGCCCTATAAGAGCCTCGCTTGCCTGGGACGAAGGACGCAGCATAACCTCCTCGATAACCTCAAGGTGTTCTGCAGGAATATCCTCGTATCTCACTTTGGGCGAGGGGTTTACTATTGCAAAATCCATTCCGCGTTTGCATCCCTCGTGGATGAATACGGCATGCATTGCCTCGCGGATATAGTTGTTGCCCCTGAACGAGAACGACAGGTTGCTGATACCGCCGCTGATATGCACATCGGGCAGATTAACATGTATCCATTCCACGGCACGCAGGAAATCCCAAGCGTATGCATCATGTTCCGCCATACCCGTCGCAACCGACAGGACATTAGGGTCAAATATTATGTCGCGTGCAGGCATTCCCGCCTTTTCCGTCAGCAGACGGTATGCACGCCCCGCTATTTCTATGCGGCGCTCATAGTCAGTAGCCTGTCCCTTCTCGTCAAACAGCATCACGACTGTTGCCGCACCCATGCTGCGTATCTCACGCGCATGAGCCAGGAACACCTCCTCGCCCTCCTTCAGCGATATGCTGTTCACGATGGACTTTCCCTGCACACATTTCAGCGCCGTGCTGATAACCCTCCAGTCGCTGGAGTCGATCATCACCGGTACACGGCAGATGTCAGGTTCGCTGCCTATCAGGTTCAGGAACGTCCTCATCTGGAACTCAGCATCCAGCAGGCCGTCGTCCATGTTTATGTCTATCACCTTTGCACCCGCCTCCACCTGCTTGCGTGCAATCGCCAGGGCCTCGTCGTACGCACCCTCCGATATCAGGCGCAAGAACTTGCGGCTCCCCGCCACGTTACAGCGCTCGCCAATCTTGTAGAAATCCGCTGCAGGCACAGGCTCCAGCCCCGAAAGCGATACCTTGCACCTGTCTGTATTTTGCACAGGTACGCATCGTTCCGCCCTTCGCCCTTCGCCCTTGATGTTACACAGGGCCCTGATATGCTCTGGCGTCGTTCCGCAGCAGCCACCCACTATGTTCACCAGATTACCGTCCAGCATCACCCGCATGTCCTCGGCAAACCTCTCCGGCGTCTCCTCGTATTCGCCCATAGCATTAGGCAGTCCCGCATTGGGGTGGCACGATATGTAGTACGGAGCCTTCTCCTTCAGCAGACGCACATTGTCTATCATGTCCTTGGCACCGAACGAACAGTTGATGCCCACCGACAATATATCCGCATGCTCCACGCTTATCAGGAAAGCCTCCAGCGTCTGTCCGCTCAGCAATCTTCCCTGGCGGTCGTTTATCGTAACCGAGAGCATCAGAGGTACACGGATGCCCGTCCTCTCACTGGCAATACCATACGCCTTGATGGCAGCCTTGCAGTTCAATGTGTCGAATATCGTCTCCAGCAGGATGCCGTCAACACCAGCCGTCAGCAATGTCCCTATCTGTTCGGTGTACGCATCGCACAGCTCGTCAAATGTAATGCCGCGAAACTCGGGATGCTCAACGTCCGGGCTTATGCTCAACGTCTTGTTCGTAGGTGATACCGTTGCAATCACAAAACGCGGCTTGTCCTCCGTCGCAGCCTTTTCAGCCTCTTCGCGTGCCAGACGCACCGATTCGCGGTTCAGCTCCCTTACATAGTCCTGCAGGCCATAGTCGGCCATCGAAATACTGTTGGCACTGAACGTGTTGGCAGTAATGATGTCAGCACCGGCCTCCAAGTAACGGCGGTGTATATCCCTTATCACGTCGGGACGCGTTATGCTCAGCACATCGTTGCAGCCCATCATCAGCGTACTGCCCATACGGAAGCGATGACCCCGAAAGTCCTCCTCCTTCAGCCCGTACGTCTGAATCATGGTACCCGTAGCACCGTCCAGGACCAGTATCCTGCCCTTGCACAACTCTTCCCTTATACTCATATCACCTTTGCAAAGTCTCCGATATGATTGTCTATATATTCCGCAACCGTCTGCGTTACCTCCTCCTCCATCTCTATGAACTCGTCATCCAGGTCGTCCGCCTCCGGAAACTTCTCGAACAAAGCCATAAACTCCTCGTCCGTATATTCCCGGCAGATAACATCACAGTTCTCCTCGTAGAAGGCACGTCCGCTGTACACCAGCTTGCTGAAAGGCTTCGCACCCCACAGACGCATAGCCTTGGCAAAAGGATTCAGGAAAATAAAAGGCCCGTATCCGTTGTGAATCAGCTGCACATGCCCCCCGTCCATCACCTCGTCGCGATATATGCAGTAAGCCAGCAGCGTTATCTGGTCGGCATTCAGCTTCTGCATCGAGTCGGCATTCAGCTCACCGCCTATCGCATCCATTATGGCAGAACGGAACACATCCACAAACGCATCCATTCCCTTCTCCGCCGCCGCAATTACCTTGCCCTCCTCAACAGTTATAGTTAATTCCGAATTCATAATAATTTCCGCTAACCCTTCACTCCTTCAACTTTTTAATCTTTTAATCTTTTAATCTTTTAACCTTTTAATCTTTTAACCTTTTAACCTTTTAACCTTTTAACCTTTTAACCTTTTAATCTTTTAATCTTTTAATCTACTTATACTTCGCCTCCCTCGTCACGCGCTTCAGTTCCTCCTCCTTTGCCGATGCACGCTTGTCATACTCCTTCTTACCACGGGCAATGGCAATGTCCAGCTTGGCACGCCCGTCCTCGTTGATATACAACAGTGTCGGTATTATGCTGAACCCAGGAGCCTTAACCGTCGACTGTATCTTGCGTATCTCCCTGCGGTTGAGCAACAGCTTGCGGTCACGGCGCTCCACGTGGTTGTTATAGCTGCCCTGCTCGTAATGGGCGATGTACATGTTCTTCACCCACACCTCCCCGTTGTTCACATAGCAGAACGTATCCACCAGGCTTGCCTTGCCCTGCCGTATACTCTTTATCTCGGTACCCGTCAGTACAATGCCGCAAGTATAGCCGTCAAACAAAGCGTAGTCAAACGAAGCACGCTTGTTCTTTATGTTTATCGTCTTGGATTTATTATCTTTCTTACCCATATTCGCGGACAAAGGTACGAAAATTCCCTTTTACTTTCCCCCTTTTCATTAAATATTATATATTTGTGCGTGTATTCAAGGAGGAAATAATTAAGGAAACAATTTTGACTAAAATTACGAGGAGAAGTTGATCCAATGAGGATACAGTACACGTCACATAGAGTTATAATTTTTTGATTGAGCAAATATTTATTGCAGGAATGAGCTGGTATTAGGGATTAATTCCTAACTTTGCAGAAGACAGGTTTCATTATTATCTAAGTAATAAGGTCTAATGTTATGAAAAGATTATATGCTTTTGTTTTGAGCATCATGCTCTTCGTTTGTTCCTTTGCGCAGGTAAACGGGAATGACATCACGATGGTGTCCTATGAACAGAGTTGGATGGACAGGGAAGGTACACTTGCCTTGAAGAACAATACAGACAGGGATATCCATAATGTGTCATTCAGGATTACTTATCTGGATATGGCCGGAAATCCTCTCGACTACGAGGATTTTGAGGAAGATGTTGATATAGCCCCTGGAATGACCAAAAAGTTGGACATTTCTGCCTATGAGCGTGATCGCCATTACAATTACTACGAATCGGAGGCTTTTCCCGGTGAATCACATTCTTTCAAAATCAGGTTTGAGCTGAAGGATTACAACGGCATAATTGATGATGATGCGGATGATGATGCGGATGATGATGCGGACGTGGCAATATCGGATGTTATGCGGTCGTACAAGGATGTGAGTGAGGGCATTATGTCTTCTCTCCTGAAAATATCAATAGTAGTTTTCCTGTTTGGATTGTTTGCTATTGGTGTTTGGGTCGGTTTATATGTCCTGGTGGCTGTCATGGCCCAGAAACGTCACCGCTCGGCTGTGCTGTGGATAATCCTCAGTATATTGTCCACTCCGATATTGGCGATAATTCTCTTGCTTGTTCTTGGAACAGACGATTCGGGCGAGGAGAGTCACTACGAAAAGTAGAAACTGCCTGAGTGCTGTCTAATGGAACGAAGGTGTATGGCAAGAGTGAGGGTAGTGGGAAAATGCCTCGGTGTATCGGCAAAGGCAACGGCGGTTCTTTTCGCTGCCTCTGTTAACGCACAACATGATAGGCCTAATATCATTTTGTTTATGGTGGATGATATGGGCTGGCAGGATACATCGTTGCCTTTCTGGACGCAGCGCACACGGCTTAATTCTATCTACGAAACACCCAATATGGAGCGTTTGGCCAGACATGGAATGATGTTCACGCAGGCATACGCCAGTCCTATCAGTTCGCCCAGCCGGTGTTCGCTGTTGACGGGGTCCAATGCCGTCCGTCATCATGTGACGAATTGGACGTTTAGGCGTGGACAGATGACTGACGAATCGGATGATTACCTGGTGCCACCCGAATGGAACTACAATGGGATTTGTCAGACAGATGGTGTGCCTAACACTTTTCTTGCCCGCTCTTTTGTGGATATCCTGCGAGAGAATGGCTATCACACTATACATTGTGGCAAGGCACACTGGGGGGCGCAGGATACACCTGGTGAGCGTCCGGAGCATTTCGGCTTCGAGGTAAACATTGCAGGTCATGCAGCAGGAGCTCCTGCTACTTATCTAAGTGAACTGAACTATGGTCACGATGCTGACGGGAATCCTACGGCACAGTTTGCTGTTCCCGGACTGCAGAAGTATTGGGGGTCTGGAACCTTCCTTACTGATGCGCTGACTAAGGAAGCCATTGCAGAACTCGATTCTTTCAGTGCCTGCCACTCCGCCCGGCCTTTTTTCCTCTACCTTTCGCACTATGCCGTTCATGTACCTATAGACCGTGACATGCGTTTCTATGAGAAATATCGCCATCGGGGCTTGTCGGAAAAGGAAGCTGCCTACGCATCGCTTATCGAGGGCATGGATAAGAGTTTGGGGGACATCCTCGACTGGCTTGACCGAAACGGAGAAGCGCGGAACACCATTGTGCTCTTTATGAGCGACAACGGTGGGTATGCCACGGGCAGTCAGTGGCGCGACGAACCGCTATATACCCAGAATGCACCTTTGCGAAGCGGCAAAGGTTCGTTGTTGGAAGGCGGCATTCGCGAACCTATGATAGTACGGTGGCCAGGAGTGACGGAAGGGCCTGTGCATTGCGACAAATACCTGCTCATAGAGGATTTCTTCCCCACCATATTGGAGATGGCGGGCATCCGCAACTATAGCGTACCTCAGAATGTCGATGGGCGCAGCTTTGTACCACTGCTCAAGGGAACGGGTAATCCGTCCAGGAAAAGGGCTCTCGTATGGAATTATCCTCATGTCTGGGGGAACGCCGGACCCGGTATCGATATGAATTGTGTGATACGCCTGGGTGACTGGAAGCTGATTTACTATTATAAGGATGGGAGGAAAGAGCTTTACAACATCCGTCAGGACATCAGCGAGGAGCACGACCTCAGTTCCCGGCGACCTGCCCTCGTCCGTCGTCTATCGCGCAAGCTGGGTAAACTGCTGCGAAGCATGAATGCCCAGCGTCCAACAGAAAGGGTTAACGGCATTCCATGCCCATGGCCCGATGAAGAATGAATAAATCATGGCCATACAATTGACATTCAGACGGACAAGCAGACTGTCGATGCGGATTGCTAAGAATGGTGATGTGCATGTGTCGGCTCCTTTCGGTATATCGAAAAGGGAGGTGGAGGCATTTATCTGCCAGCATCAGGAATGGATTGCCGAGGCGAGAAGAAAAACCTCTGAACGACTAAGACAGAGAGCTGATTTCTACAGTCAGCTGCCGTTAACGACAAAATCACAGAAGATTGAGGCAAATGAAAGATTGATGGCAATGGTTGAGCCTATGTTGGAGCAGCATGCTAAGGTGATGGGGGTAAATCCGTCTGCCATCAGTTTTAAACCTATGATATCCCGCTGGGGTATGTGCAATGTGAAGGAACGTAGCATCTGCTTTTCAACCTACCTGTTGTTGCTGCCGGATTGGTGCTTGGAGCATGTGGTGGTTCATGAACTTTGTCACTTGCTGGAACCAAGCCATAATTTGCGTTTCCATGCTCTGATGGACCAGTTCTATCCGAAATGGAAAGAGGCAAGAAAGGAGACTCGTCGGTTGATGAAAGGTGGTGATTGCACAGATATGTGCTGAACTGTTTATTTCCAGAAACGTGAAGTGATGTTCACCATCCGGTTTTCGGTCCCCTGGTGTTCTATGCGCCAAAGGATCTGGTTGGTGGTGGGGGAGTTGAGGGGTCCTGACTTCTCGGAATAGTGGCCTATCTTGAGGTAGTCAAGGTTGCTGAGGTTGACGGCGGGGCTGATCTCGTCGGCTCCGCTGTACCAGGCGGTGCGTACGTCGGTGTTGTCCTTGACCCATTGGGCAAGGGTGTTGATCTGGTCGGGTGCCTGGTCGCCGCCCATGAAGCATACGCAGGATACGCCTATGTGGTCGGTGAGGAGGGCGGAAAGGGTGTCAATGGAGAGTGGCTCCCCCACATCGTCCCAAAGGTATTTGCTATGACAACCTTTGCAACGAATGGGGCAGCCACTGATACTGATGGCCAAGGTTATCTCGTCGGGAATCTCGGCAAAGACTTCCTTGGTGTCTACGTACTTGAGCATGTGCATTAATCCAAGTTACAGCTGTAGGTGCGCTTGGCGGCTTCAATCTGGCGGTCCCTGCCGAAGGCGGGGATTGGGCGCAGGTAGCCGATAATGCGTGTGTACTGGGTGATGTTGGTTGAACCGCAGCAGGGGCAGACGTCGATTGGCTTCTTGATGATGTGACCGCATGCCTCGCACTTGGAGTTGGGGATGTTGAATGTGTAGTACGAGGTGCCGTTCTTGATGGCGAAGTCAATGAGCTTGAGGTACTGCTCCTTGGTCAGGTGATCCTGTAGGTTGCAATGCAGGGCGCTGCCGCCGTCGGTGAACTGGTAGGTCTGCTTGCCGTGCAGGATGAACTTGTCCAATACGCGTGTATCGTCGTGTGCATTGTAGAAGTATGAGTTGTAGAGGTTTTCGTCCTCTGGAACCCAGTAGCCGTCCTCCTTGTCCCAGCGGTAGTTCTTGCCTCCGAGGCCTTCGGCTGGCACGACTTCGCTGTTGAAGAGGAAGGGGCGCTTCTTGTCGTTGATGCTGTTCTGCTTGTTCTGCTCCTTGACAGTACCGAGGATTACCTGCAGGAACTCGATGTACTGCGGGTTGTTGCCTACGGTGAGGCCGAGGAAGCGTGCTGCTTCGTTAAGGCCGTTGATGCCGATGGTGCTGTAGAGCTTGCTGACGTAGATGTATCCGCCGTTGGATGCGGCAAACATCTTGCGGTCTTCCATCTCGTAGAGCATGGTCTTGTATGCAATGTGGTACTTGTATACGCGCTCCAGGATGTTTGTCAGGTAGAGGCGCAGGAAGGCGTAGAAATTGTGGTCGCCCTCGGTGCCCGAGATGGTGCGCTTGGCGTCCTGGACGATGCGGTTGATGTTGAGTGTGATCACGTTGCATGAACCGGTCATAACACCTGTAAGACCGCTGGTGGGGTTAAAGGTATTCTCGGTAAGCTCGTTCTTAAGTCGGCAACAAGATGCCAAGCTGTCTGCACTGTCGCTGATGTAGGTGAAGAAGGAGTGACCCTCGGCATACATCTCGGCGGTAAAGTCTTTGTAATCCTTGTCGATGATGTCACCTGTCTCGGGGTCATAGACCATTGCCATTGTCTCGACGGGGAAGGTGAGTACCTGCTTGAGGCGCAGCTGGTTGAACCACTTCATGAACATGCGCTGCAGGGTGTCTATGGCCTTCCACTCGGGGCGTGTGCCGTCGGGGTAGCAGAAATCACCGAACAGGGATTCGAAATATGTGTGGTCGTAGTAGCTGACGTTGGTGAAGGGGGACTGATAGCTGCGGTTGCCGGCAGGTTGGTTGATACCCCAGACGAACTGCTTGAAGGCCTTGAAGATGTTGTCGCGCACGGTACGTTGCTTCAGGCAGCAATCTGTGGTGGTAATGTCATCCAGATGATTATACCATTCAGGACCAAACTCGCCTACAATGTAGTAGTTCAGCACAATGAAATACTCACCAAAGGCTACTGCTCCCTTGCACTGCGATGAGAGCAGGAAGGTGAGGTTGGTAATCTGGCCGCTGAAGGACTGGAGGTCGTTTGGAGGACCGGGTGTTACGCCGTCGATGTTGCCTACTCCGTCTGTCATCAGGGGGTAGAGGCTGACTGCCATGCAGTACTGCTTGAGTACGGGTGTGCTGGCTTCGTCGTGCGTATATATAATATGGTGGTTAAGGTCCTGTTCGTATTGCTTGGCAACTTCGGGGTACATCTGGTTGAGCTTGTCCTTCATGCGCTGGCGCTGGATGACGCGGTTGGTGGTCTTGTAGACCTCGCCCTCGAGGTTGGCAACGTTCTTCATCGTGACGTTGGCGTTGGCATCTGTCTCGCTGGCTGTAGCGGCATTGTCGGCTGACTGGCTATACTCGTTCATATAGTCGATGCGCTCCTTGATGAAGCGTGCCTCGGCATGCTGCTTGCGGTAGAGGATGTAGGACTTGGCCTCCTGGTAGTAGCCGTTCTGCATCAGAGCGAGCTCTACGCGGTTCTGGATTTCCTCGACGGTGAAACCGTCGCGTACGGAAATACTCTCGCTGAGGTCTGTTGCTACGGTGTTGATTTTCTCCTCGTCCCAACTGGATACTGACTGAAATGCCCCTATGATGGCATTCTTGATTTTTTGTCTTTTGAACTCCTCTTTGGAGCCATCTCTCTTTATGACAATCATTGAAATTTGTGAAAAATATATTTTTGGATTACGTTTGCAATAACGTGTGCAAATTTAGGAAAAAAATTGTATTGACTCCAAACTTTTTTACACTAAATTTGATGCGTTTCGAAACTATTTTCGCATTGCTGTTAAAAAAAGATGGCGAAGTGTTGTATTTGTACTTAAAAAAGGTTATTTTTGTACGCAGATAACAATTTTACATACATAAACTAATAACCTAAAGTAGTTAAAAATTATGGTTTATTCTCACGAAGTTCAGAACATGTGTTGTGTGGTCAAGGGCCCCAACCATGGTCCTGCTCCAATCCCTGAAGAGGGCAAGTGGGTTCAGGCAAAGGAAATCAAGGACATCAGCGGTCTTACACATGGTGTGGGGTGGTGTGCTCCACAGCAGGGTGCTTGTAAGCTGACGCTTAATGTCAAGGAGGGTGTTATCGAGGAGTGTCTGGTGGAGACTATCGGTTGCTCGGGCATGACTCATTCTGCAGCTATGGCATCCGAGATACTGCCTGGCAAGACTATCCTGGAGGCATTGAACACCGACTTGGTATGTGATGCTATAAATACTGCTATGCGCGAGTTGTTCCTGCAGATTGTCTATGGTCGTACACAGTCAGCTTTCTCCGAGGGCGGTCTGATGATAGGTGCCGGCCTTGAGGATCTGGGCAAGGGCCTGATCTCGCAGACAGGTACATTGTACGGCACGAAGGTCAAGGGTACCCGTTACCTGCAGCTGACAGAGGGTTACATCACCAAGATGTTCCTGGATGCTGATGACCAGGTTTGCGGTTACGAGTTCGTACACATGGGCAAGTTCATGGACGCTATAAAGAAGGGTGTTCCTGCCGACGAGGCCCTGAAGAGTGTTACAGGCACTTACGGCCGTACAAAGGCCGAGGACGGTGCAGTTAAGTCAATTGATCCACGTCAGGAATAATAACAGGGAGGAAACAAGATATGATTAGAGAAGTAAAATTCGAGTCACAGGACCGTCGTATCAAGCAGATTCTCGCTTGTTTGAACGCACACGGTATCGCTTCTATCGAGGAGGCAAACGAAATTTGCGAGGCAGCCGGCATCGATCCGTACAAGACTTGTGAGGAGACACAGATGATCTGTTTCGAGAACGCAAAGTGGGCTTATGTGGTTGGTACTGCCATTGCTTTGAAGGAGAAGGCCAAGGATGCTGTCGAGGCAGCAAACTATATCGGTGAGGGTCTGCAGTCATTCTGTATCCCTGGTTCGGTTGCTGACGACCGCAAGGTTGGTATCGGTCACGGTGAGCTGGGTGCACGTTTGCTGTCTCCCGACACCAAGTGTTTCGCATTCCTGGCCGGTCACGAGTCATTCGCTGCAGCCGAGGGTGCCATCAAGATTGCACAGATGGCCAACAAGTCAAGACCAGCCGACAAGCCCCTGCGCTGTATTCTGAATGGTCTGGGCAAGGATGCCGCTATGATTATCTCACGTATCAACGGTTTCACATACGTACAGACCAAGTTTGACTACTTCACGGGCGAGCTGAAGATTGTCAAGAAGACCCCATACAGCAACGGTCCGCGTGCAGCAGTCAACTGCTACGGCGCCGATGATGTACGCGAGGGTGTTGCAATCCTGTGGCACGAGGACGTTGATGTTTCCATCACAGGTAACTCGACCAACCCGACCCGTTTCCAGCATCCGGTTGCCGGTACATACAAGAAAGAACGTGTACGCGCAGGTAAGGCATACTTCTCAGTAGCATCAGGTGGTGGTACAGGTCGTACGCTGCATCCTGACAACATGGCTGCAGGTCCTGCTTCTTACGGTATGACCGATACTTTGGGCCGTATGCACTCGGACGCACAGTTTGCAGGTTCTTCATCAGTACCAGCACACGTCGAGATGATGGGCTTCCTGGGCATCGGCAACAACCCGATGGTAGGTTGCACAGTAGCATGCGCAGTACAGGCCGACCTGTATCTGAACAGCAAGTAATCAAACAGCTGACAATAGTAAACGGAGCATCATCAGGTGCTCCGTTTTTTTACATCGAAAAGTGCTAACGCTCATGATGAACAGGCCGAGATACGAAATACTGGATGGGTTACGAGGTGTAGCAGCCTTGATGGTACTGCTATATCATGTGTTTAACGATGCCAAAAGCTTCTTTGTATGGCCCACACCGGTTAACGAGTTCTACCATTGTTTCCTGGGTGTAGATTTTTTCTTCATACTCTCCGGCTTTGTCATGGGGTATGCCTATGACCAGCGCTTGGAAGACAGAAGCCTCTCGTTGTGTGGTTTCATCAGACGACGTCTTATCCGCCTGCATCCTATGGTCGTGATGGGAGTGATATTGGGAGCTATAGCCTTTATAATACAAGGCTGTACCAAGTGGGACGGAAACCAGGTAGGGCTACAGGCTGTGATGTGGGCTGTGTTGTTGGGACTGTTCCTGATTCCTTCGCCTCCAGGGATGGATGTCCGAGGCAATACCGAGTCCTTCCCGCTAAACGGCCCACACTGGTCCCTGTTCTTCGAATACATCGGCAGTTTGATATACGCGTTGCTCCTTCACCGGCTTCCAACCAAATGGCTTCGCGTATGGGTGGCTTGCGCATTGACCTCTTTAATGGCCTATGCTATGCTTATGAAGGATGGTGGAGTAGCTTACGGCTGGTCGTCTGAGCCCATTCAGCTTTTGGGTGGAGCCTTGCGTATGCTTTACGCTTACCCAATGGGACTGTTGATGGCTCGTATGTTCCGCAAGCGTAATCCTCAGCCCATACAGGGACACGTTTTCCTGTTGTGCAGCGTATGCTTGGTGACGCTGTTGGGCTTGCCCATCGTTGGTGGAAAAGGAGCAGAAACCACTTATCAACTGGCCTGCCTGTCATGTTTCTTCCCCGGCATTATCTGGATAGGAGCACGCGGAAGCGTTGATGGCTGGCGCCGGCAGACAGTCTCATTTCTGGGCCGACTGTCTTATCCGCTTTATGCCGTCCATTTCCCCCTGATTTACCTATATATATCATGGGTAGGCTGCGATGTCACTCCCTATCAGACATACGACCATCCATGGGTCGCAGCTTTCATCACCATTGCATCCTCTCTGGTCATTGCTACCCTCTGCCTTCTCTACTACGACGAACCATTGAGGAAGAGACTGAACAATAAGTAATCTGGAATTATGTGGATATTGATTTTAATGATATTGCCTTTTGCAGCACTTGCATACGTAGGATGGCATATGTGGTGCCTCTTACCCTGTGGCTGGGTGTTGAAGCTGCTATTGGTAGGCTGTATGACAGGTTCGTTGCTACTGTTGCCAGCCTCCATCATGCGCTATACCGACCGCTTGCCCATGCCCTTGGCAATTGGTGTATATGAGGTAGGCACGTCAAGCGTGATAGTGCTGCTCTATATATTTATCATGTTTCTGCTATTCGACCTTGGCAGACTTGTGCACCTTGTCCCCCGAACAATGCTATACAACAACGGCTGGACGGCAGGCGCCATTATGTTTGTGATGCTGGGACTCTTCCTATACGGCAACCTCAACTACCGCCATAAATATCGCCAGGAATTACAACTTACTACCGACAAAACGATAGGCAAACCCCTTAAGCTGGTCCTGCTGAGCGACCTGCACATAGGCTACGCCAACAGACGCAAGGAACTTGGTAGATGGGTGGATATGATCAATGCCGAGCAACCCGATTTGGTCCTGATTGCCGGAGACATTATAGACGGAAGCATCCGCCCCCTTGTAGATCAGCAGATGCACAGCGAATTTCTACGCCTGAAAGCCCCCGTTTATGCATGTATGGGTAACCACGAATACTATTGTGGCAAAGACAAGGCAAAGCAGTTCTACCAGGATGCCGGCATCTGCCTCTTGCAGGACTCGTGCGCAGTGGTCGGTGACCTATGTATCATAGGACGAGATGACTGTGCAAACAGACGTTATAGAGCTACACTGGATCAGTTGATGAAGCAGGCCGACCCATCTAAATTCTGCATTGTGCTCGACCATCAGCCCCACAATCTGGAGCAAGCCCAACAGCAGCATGTCGACTTACAGTTCAGCGGCCATACCCACAACGGACAAGTGTGGCCCATATCCTGGATTGTCGGCAAGATGTACGAATGTGCCTATGGTTCGTACCAAAAGGGCAGCACACAATATTATATCAGCAGCGGTATGGGTATTTGGGGAGGCAAGTTCAGGATAGGCACCCGTTCGGAATATGTCGTAGCAACGATATCAGCCCCCAGCCAATGCGGAAGATAAGTTGGAGAAAAAATGTTTTATTTCTCTGAAAAATTAGTCTAAATAAGAAATAATATATATATTTGCAATTGCTTCGTTCTTTTCAACATAAGTTGAAATTATTAACTGATGGCCCCTGTCTGTGAAGATGGGGGCTTTTTCTATCTGGATAATTTGTTCAATCTGGAAAGAATGTGTATTTTTGTGCTTGAGGAGGATGAAGATATGGCATACACAAGATTTGAACAATCGGAAGAATTCCAACGCGAAGAGCTGATACGGAAGATAGAGGCTACTGTAAAGAACATGTCTTTGCGCGAACTAGAGGCTCTATATTATGAGATGAGTACAAAAAGCTTTGCCAATGATGACATAGCATTGTAGAGGAATTTTACAATATAAGTTGTGGACCCGATACGGGGGTCGAAAATAGGAGGCACGTGCCAAAACATCGTTTGGCACGTGCTAAAATATGTTTTGCCACGTGCCCCTTAAAATTGGCATATGTCCCCTCGGTACAGAGTTGTCATGAAAAATCCGATAAATATCTCGCATACCTTTCGCATACCCTTCGCATAGTGTTGGCATACCCTTGGCATACCCTTGGCATACCCTGGCAGCCCTTTTGGGTATGCCAAGGGGCTGGGTAGGAGCAGAGAAGGAGCAGAGTGCTTGCTGCCTGGGAGTAGGCTAACGGCTGTAAAACGCTACATTGAGTCTTAGCTCTCTTCCAAGGGTATCATCTACCTTATAAATGAAATGGCTTTCTCCTGTACACATTTCTGCTATATATGTAGCCAGACTTGTTTCTTCCATAATCAAAGGATATTGCTTTGAAGCAGATAGGACGATTACAGCATTGTCAAGAGTGCCATGCGCGAATGCTTCATAACTGGTTATAAGTTCCTTCAGATAGTCTGCTCTTACACTTTCATCTGCAGAATACGAATTGTAATCGTATTCTATATAATGATTGGAGTAGAACAATTTGCACAGGTCTTCGACAGTCATATTTACCACGTCTGTGTCTGATGGCAGATTTCGGGCCACAAATTCTCCAATCATGCCTATGCGATCCCAATACTCTCTTTGCTTCCGTTTTGTGTTGTTTTTTGCAGTCACCCTGAATGAAGGAATCTTCATAAGTTCGTCTTCAGATGGTATGTTGCCGCCAGCCTCATCAATAGTGCGTATAACATTCTTGGCACGTAAGCGAATAATATCACGGTCAGTCAAATCTTCATCATAATATCCCAAGTTCTCAAACCTTTTTTGTACTTGTTCTTCCGTAAAGCCATAGAACGATGTATGCCAAAGGCAGCAAGCAGCGATTTCTGCCAGCGACTCAGTAACATCAGGTTCAATAATCAGTTCCATAGTCAGAGCTCCTTCCCATTTTTGTCCCTCAATGGGATGAACCGTTAAATGAGGCTCAGGCCAATCTTCATCTTGTTCTCCGTGACTCACAGTGGCGGTTTTATAGTAAGCATCCTCTGGATTTGGAGTCAGATGGCAGAGCATATCATAGTGTATCTTGTACAGGGCGAGACACCCTTTGCCCCCAGGATATTTTTCAATGTATGGTACTATCTCGTCAAACGAGACAGAATCGAGTAATTCCTTGTATGTCATATTAAACGCTTTTATCAATTTCAATATGTATTTCTGTTTCAAAGTTTCTGACATAGATGAAATCCGTGATGGCAAACTTCATGTGGTCAAAGAGAATGTGGAAAGCGCTGGTAAGATGCAAATCTTTGGTCAGTTCTTTGTCAAGTCCCTCATTCCAATTGGGAGGTGGGCAATCCATCCCAGTGAGGGTATCAAAAGACTGATTAATGTCTCTTGGCAGAACAAGTGTGCTTGAAGTCACTCCCTTGTCGTACAAGTGATTCCAACCGGTGTCACATAACGCTGTCCATAAGTCCTGTCTGTCATCGCATTGAACAGGATGAAGTTTCGGGTAGTCGTAGCTGAGATAGCATTCTGCCTCAATTTCAGCATCCTTGAAATCTGCATTGTCTTTGATGCTATTCCAGATTCGATGTGCCCTGTCATACATTTCTTTCAAAGCTTTTGTAAGAGCATCGTTGAAGGCTATGATGTCTGGCAAGATTTCTTCTTGATGAGCCATTACCCTTTTGTTAATCATGTCCCTCCGCAGGGAGAGCAGGCAATCACACTCAGCATAATCGACATAAGATGTTTCATACGTCATCATGATTTCATTTTCGACCAGTTGGATGTCGTCGTCATGTATATCTACCATAGTTCACGTTATTTAGTATAGTGGAATCAGTATAAATTATCTTTATCGATGACTTGTTTGAACTCTTCGGGATAATGGGCTTTCAAATATGCCATCTGATATGCCAACCATGTTAGACATACAACATGAGCCTTGTTGATGGCGTATTTGCCTTTCTCTTCCCATTCTTTCCAAATCTTTTCAAGGGCAGCTTTTTTATGTCCGTTTCTCAGACCACCTTTAATAAACTTTGCTTTTAATTCAGATAGTTCATCTGTTTTCTTTCTGCCAAGGGCTTTGCGTAACATATCACTTTCAGCTCTAGTAAAGTCAGCCAACAAACGGCACAAAAACATGATTTGTTCTTGATATATCACCATTCCATACGTTTCGTGAAGGTATTTCTCCATCGCAGGAATAGGATATTCTATCTTTTCTTTTCCGTTCTTTCGCTGAAGCATTTGAGGTATGTAATACTCTATTTCTGGTCGATACATGACATTAAGTATAACCAAGTCGTTAAATTTCGTTGGATGTAGGTAATGTAACCATTGTCGCATACCATCTACATCGAAGCAGAAAACTCCTTCTGTTTTTTCTTTCTGAAACAACTTAAAGGTCTTAGAATCATCAAGGGGAATCTTATTCAAGTCAATATTGATACCCTTTATGGACTTGATATACTCACAAATAGCCTTTTGTTGAGATAAAACCTTCTGACCTATAAAATCAAATCGAACCAATCCCGTAGACTCCACATGCCAACCGTCATATTTGGTACATCTGACAGTTTCGCCCTCCTTATCAGGATTGTTTAACACACATACAGGCGCAAAGTCTGTAATTGGGCCATCACTAACAACAATGCCACACGCATGGACTCCCATATCCATCGTATTTTTCGAGAAGCAGACAATATGGGCACAGCATTCCTTGCCATATTTCTGCTTAAGCCATTCAATAACACGTTCTCTACCTTCATCGTCGAAGTCTATATCAATGTCTGGAAACGCCGTATCTTTTGGACTTAAGAATCGTTCAAAGAGTAAATCGTGTTTCAATGGGTCAATCTTAGTAATACCCAAGCAATAACATACAAGGCTACCAGCAGCTGATCCGCGACCGGGGCCGACCCATACGCCAAGCTCAGATTGGGCAGTATTGACTACATCCTGTAAAAAGAGAAAATAGCCAGAAGCCGCTCTCTGTTTGATAATTTGCAGCTCAAACTTCAGCCTATCAGAAACATCTTCAGGAAGCGATTCTCCATATATC
>OCTX012284384.1_pt1 | contig 71838 bp, 43 predicted proteins | sample 1539691 | NCBI WGS metagenome assembly OCTX01 (sample SAMN02144231, study PRJEB22623) | gut metagenome | biome: sheep rumen | host: Ovis aries | place: New Zealand
ACTCTTTCTTTCCATGCTTTTGTCTTTTTCCCCTTTCTGACATAAATATACCCCTAAAGTTTTTTGTCTAACTTTAGGGGTTCATATCATTTTGCTCCGTCTCTATGATTCAATGGAATTTTTTTATTTAGCCTTTGCCAAAGCCTGCTTGATGTCTTCAATAAGATCGTCAACATCTTCTATTCCTACAGACAAACGAATCAAATTTGGAGATATGCCACCCTCGATAAGCTGCTCGTCAGTAAGCTGACGATGTGTGTGCGACGCAGGGTGTAGCACGCATGAGTGACAGTCTGCAACGTGTGTGGCGATGCCGATAAGCTTCAAACTGTCCATAAACTTGATTGAGAAGTCACGACCTCCCTTCAAACCGAATGCGATCACACCACATGTTCCATTTGGACAATACTTCTGCTGTAATGCGTGGTCAGGATCGCTCTCTAGTTCAGAATAGTTGATCCACTCCACCTGGTCAAGCGACTTCAAGTATTTTGCTATTTTCAATGCGTTCTCGTGGTGCTGCTTCATACGTACGTGAAGCGACTGCAAACCAAGATTTAGATAGAATGCGTTCTGAGGCGACTGGATTGAACCAAAGTCTCTCATCAACTGAGCTGTCGCTTTAGTGATGTATGCACCTTTGCCGAATGCCTTAGTGTATGTCAAACCGTGGTATGATGGGTCTGGTGAACAAAGACCTGGGAATTTGTCGGCATACTTGTCCCAGTCGAAATTACCGCTGTCTACTATGGCTCCACCAACGCCGACTCCATGACCATCCATGTATTTAGTGGTAGAGTGAGTGACGATGTCGGCACCAAACTCGATAGGACGGCAGAACACTGGAGTAGGGAATGTGTTGTCGACAATCAATGGAACTCCGTGCGCGTGAGCAATCTTTGCGTAACGTTCGATGTCGAAAATACGAACGCCAGGATTTGAGATAGTCTCACCGAATACCAATTTTGTGTTTGGCTTGAATGCTGCGTTGATTTCCTCGTCTGTGGCATCTTCTCCGACGAAAGTCACCTCAATTCCAAGTTTTGGAAGTGTTGTTCCGATCAAATTGAATGTTCCGCCGTAGATGTTGTTGAATGCAATCACGTGTCCGCCTGCCTCACAAATATTGAAGATTGCGAAGAAGTTGGCTGCCTGACCCGATGAAGTCAACATACCTGCGACACCACCTTCAAGTTCTGCGATTCTAGCAGCAACGTTATCATTTGTTGGATTCTGCAAACGAGTGTAGAAATAACCTGATGCCTCAAGGTCGAATAGCTTACCCATTGCATCCGACGACTCGTATTTGAAAGTTGTGCTTTGAATAAGTGGCATCTGACGACTTTCTCCGTTTTTCGGAGCATATCCACCCTGCACACAGATAGTATCTATTTTTCTGCCCATAATAATTTGTATGAATGATAATAGTTTAATTTCCACTGCAAAATTATTGCTAAAAGATAAAATGCGAAAGAAAATGCATCATAAGGGAATATAATGAATGAATTAGGAAGATTTTTAGAAGAATGTTCTAAAAAGTGTCGGAATCTTTCTGTTTTGTAGAATAGATTGAATTTGGCTATTACAGATGTCTAATCCTCTATTACAAACTTGGTAAATATGAATTTTCGTAAAATAGTGAGCTAAAAGTGTGTTTGTTTTCTTTGCATTCCCCTGCGTCTTCCTCAATCTCATTCGGGGATGAAAAAATTTTCTGTTTGTGGCTTCCCATTTCCGTATTCTTTTTCATATTGGTCGCTCAGGTATTTCTCCAGTTTGCCGCGTCTGTGCTTTTTCACAAGTTTCTTCATATTGGGTTTGCAAAGCATATCCATGATTTTCTTGTGCTTGATGTAATATTTGACACACGATGTCACTGCCTTTATATGCATCTCTTTAGAGTAGACGTGGATGATTTTGTCTTCGATTGCTGTTTTTGTGCAGGCTGCCAGAAATACCGACATGATTTCTGGGCATATCATCCATTCTTTAGAGCTTTTAGGAAAAGAAATTAGTATTTCATCCGACTTTTCATCCCAAAGCAATACGTATCGCGCACAGTAGATCCACATGAGATCGCTGTTTTCATTCAGCTCGCAAGGGGTGTTGAGAATATAGTTGGCACACATTAATGCGTCTTTTCTATGATTTTTGCAGTCTTCAGCATCCTCAAAACTCTCAATGGAAAGTATTTGTTGAAGATATGCTTGCGACTCTGCTGCCTCCATCTGTTCAATAGTCATTGCCTTGACGTCCGATTGAGCCGCCATTGCTGAACTGCAGATTAAAACTGAGATAAAAAGGATGAAGAATCTATTCATAATACAAAAAAAGGAGACAGAAAGCCATAACTCCTGTCTCCATTTGATAATCTGATTTTAGAATACAATATTCACAATCTTTCCTGGCACTACAATTACCTTCTTTGTTGGTTTGCCATCAAGAAGCTTAATTGTCTGGTCGTTGGCAAGAGCTGTCTTTTCAACATCTGCTTTGTCCATGTCTGCTGGAAGTTCAAGTGTGAATCTCACTTTGCCATTGAATGAGATAGGATACTTCACGCTGCTTTCCACCAAGAATTTCTCATCATAAGATGGCCACTGAGCGTCGCAAACAGAACCTGTGTTGCCAAGCAAGTGATAAAGTTCCTCGCAGATGTGAGGTGCGAATGGAGCAAGCACTGTGACAAACTTAGTCAAAACCTCTGCGTTTTTGCATTTCAACGATGTCAGTTCGTTAGCGCAGATCATGAATGCTGCGATAGAAGTGTTGTATGAGAATGTCTCGACGTCTCCCGTCACCTTCTTGATAAGCTTGTGGATTGATTTCTGCTCTTCGGCTGTTGGCTCTGCTTTCACCACGTCAAAGTTGTCGCCAGTGAAGAACATGCCCCAGAATTTCTTCAGGAATCTGTTCACACCGTCGATACCCTTTGTGTCCCATGGCTTCGACTGCTCGATTGGTCCAAGGAACATTTCATATAGACGCAATGTGTCTGCACCATATTTGTCTACAATATCATCAGGGTTCACAACGTTGAACATAGACTTTGACATCTTCTCAACTGCCCAACCACACACGTACTTGCCGTCTTCAAGAATGAACTCGGCAGTCTCAAACTCAGGTCTCCAAGCCTTGAAAGCCTCAATGTCAAGAATGTCGTTGTTTACAATATTCACGTCGACATGGATAGGAGTGACATCATAATCCTTCTTCAATCCAAGAGACACGAATGTGTTGGTATCTTTGATACGGTATACGAAATTAGAACGTCCCTGGATCATACCCTGGTTGATCAGTTTACGGAATGGCTCATCCTCGCAAACGATACCCAAGTCGAACAAGAACTTGTTCCAGAAACGACTGTAGATCAAGTGTCCTGTAGCGTGCTCTGTACCACCAACGTACAAGTCGACGCTCTTCCAATACTGGTTCGCTTCTTTGCTTACAAGTGCCTTGTCGTTAGTCGGATCCATATATCTTAGATAGTAGGCAGATGAACCTGCGAATCCAGGCATTGTGTTCAACTCGTATGGATAACCTTCTGGAGTACACCAATTTTCAGCGTGACCAAGAGGTGGCTCTCCGCTCTCTGTTGGCTTGAAGTCGGAAACCTCAGGCAATTCAAGAGGAAGCTTACTCTCATCAAGCATGTGTGGCATACCATCCTTGTAATATACAGGGAATGGCTCACCCCAGTATCTTTGGCGTGAGAAAATAGCATCGCGTAGACGGTAGTTCACCTTGACTTCTCCGATACCTTTCTCCTTGATATACTTCTTGGCTGTCTTCAAAGCCTCTTTTACAGTAAGCCCGTTCAAGAAGCCTGAATTCATCATGATTCCTTCCTTCGCGTCGAAACTCTCTTCTGAGACATCAGCTCCTTCGATTAGAGGAATGATAGGAAGGTTGAAATGTTTAGCGAAAGCGTAGTCACGTGAATCGTGAGCAGGAACAGCCATGATGGCACCTGTACCGTAGCCAGCAAGCACGTAGTCGCTGATATAGATTGGAATCTCTTTTTCTGTGATTGGATTGATTGCGTATGATCCAGAGAAGACGCCACTGACACGACGATCAGAGATACGCTCGCGTTCTGTTCTGCGTTTCACCTGAGCAAGATAATCATCCACAGCCGCTTTCTGGTCTGCAGTTGTCACTTTTGCAACATACTCGCTTTCTGGAGCAAGCACCATGAAAGTGACACCGTGAATAGTATCGCAACGAGTAGTAAAAATTTTTAATTTAAGATCCTGTCCCTTGACAGCGAAATCCATCTCTGCACCTTCACTGCGTCCGATCCAGTTTTTTTGTGTTTCCTTCAAAGCATCCGACCAGTCGATTTTGTCAAGGCCATCAAGTAGACGTTGCGCGTAAGCCGAGACTCTCAAGCTCCACTGACGCATCACTCTCTGCTCCACTGGGTAACCGCCACGTACGCTGACACCTTCGCTGATCTCATCGTTGGCAAGCACACAACCAAGGGCAGGGCAGAAGTTTACTTTTGTGTCAGCCAAGTAAGCTATACGGTATGCTAAAAGAATCTGCTCTTTTTCTTTTTCAGAATAAGATTTCCAATCTGAAGCTGAGAATTTTACGGTGCAGTTGTTAGCTGCGTTTACGTTGGTGTTGCCATCTTTCTCAAACTTAGCGATAAGTTCTTCGATAGGAAGAGCCTTATTGGCATCGTTGTCATAGTAAGAGTTGAACATTTTGATAAATGCCCACTGTGTCCACTTGTAGTAGTTTGGCTCACAAGTGCGGACTTCACGGCTCCAGTCGAAGCAGAAACCGATTTTGTCAAGTTGCTCACGGTAGCGAGCGATGTTTTTAGCCGTTGTCACAGCAGGATGCTGGCCGGTCTGGATGGCATACTGTTCAGCGGGAAGGCCGTAAGAGTCGTAACCCATAGGGTGGAGGACATTGAATCCCTGCTGTCGTTTGTATCTAGCAAAAATATCTGATGCAATATAGCCAAGAGGGTGGCCGACGTGCAAACCGGCTCCTGATGGATAAGGGAACATGTCAAGGACGTAGAACTTCTTCTTGGAAGAATCTTCCTTAACTTTATATGTGGCATTTTCTACCCAATATTTCTGCCACTTTTTTTCAATTTCTGAAAATTTATAATCCATTGTATTTCAAATTTCTTTCTCTTCTTGAAGTGTCCGCAATATAGACGTCTGCAAAATTAGTAAAAATTGAAGAGAAAAGGATGTTGTATTTGCAAAAAGGTAGATGATAATGACAAATAAAAAAAGGCATCGCATTTTATTGCGATGCCAATTTTCTGTAAGAAAGTCTTTTTTTAATATTCCCACAAGTCAGTTTCGAAGTTGATCAAGCGAGTTTTTACCATCTCCTGCTCCTTCTTAACATCCTCAAGTGTTGTATTGTACTCTAGCAAAGATCTGTTCTGTACGTTAGACTCTTTGTAGATGTAGCTAGAAAATCTTCTCTTCATGAACAAGTCGTCAAACGAAGGTCTTGCTCCATTATTCTTATCAGTGATAAGAACCTCTGTCTGTGACAAGAAAGGACGAAGTGTCTCAAAAGGAATCCAGAATAGAGGCAATGTCTCTAGACCAGTATCTCCCTCTCTCTGCATCACTGGGCAGAAACCGATGATACGGCAATTGAAAGTAGACGAAATTCTGTCGAAATACCATACCTCCTTGCAGAAGTATTTGATGATATCACGGTTAGGAACGTCTGTGTCATCAATTACATAGATAGTATCATTAGTAATAGAGTCAAGTTTTGTTTCGTATGGCAACGCGAACTTATCCATCAAATCACGGAATTTTGTCACGTGCTGGTCGTCGAAATGCTCGTACTCCTCAGCATAGTCATACACCTTGACTTTACCATCCTGAACCAATCTAAACATTAGAGCAAAGAAGCTTGTTCTGTTGTCAGCTGGAAGCTCAGGGTAGTATAGTGGAAAATTCATCTTCTCACGAAGGTCGATAATTCTATAGACAACCTTTTGCCAATAGATATCGTCGGCACGTGGGTTAACCATTTCAATAGGTTCAAGACCTTCTTTGGGACCACTTGTTGGCAAGTTAGTCTGCAATTCCTCAGAAATGTTGCCAGCTTCATCAAAGAAAGACTGGTCCTGAGCATTTGCGAGGTTTGCAAAAGCTAGCAAACAAGCAGTTAACAACAAATTAAAACATTTTTTCATGACTTAAACCTTTTTCAGTTTTTTTAGATTACTTAAGTGCAATTTCGACTGGAGAAAGCTGACGTCTTACCTTATCTGGTCCTGTTGCGAATACATCAGACAAGTAAATAGTCTTACCTTTAACCAATTTCTTGAATACTGACTTTTGCTTATCAGTCAAGCGAGAACCCTGTGCTGGCTCTACGATTGTATTACCCATTGAGTCTGTTGACTTGATAGAGAATGAAAGCACATTGTACTTAACGTTCAAGTCTGCATCTGGAAGCTCTGCAACAACCTCATCAGCTGAGATTAGGTCTGTCTTAGCAATCTTACCTACATAGAATCTACCGTCCTTACCATACTTCAACATTGCTGCTGGATTAGGAAGTTTTTTGACTCTAAATGAGTGCTTAGCCATGTGCTGTGACTTTCCACCGATGTTAGCTGATACGTTGATGTCACACATCTTTCCAACCTGTGATGGATGAGGTGTAACGACCCAACCCTTAGCTGTCTTAGAGATAGATGCACCAGAAACTGATACGCTAACGTCACCAGAATTTACACCTGGAACTGATACTGAGATTGGGTTGCTGAAACCGGCGTAAAGAACGTTCATCATGTCAGCAGAAACTGTAGCTGTAGGCTCACCAACAACGTACTCAGTCTCAAATGGATAAGAAATCTCCTCTCCGTTTGGCTTCTTCATCTTGATGTTACCTTTGTACTTCTGCTTACCAAGAGTTGTCGCAGTAAACTCGTAGATATCCTTCTCCAATGGCTTACCATTGATCTCGATAACTGGATCCTTTGTTGAGTCTGTTGCTGCCAACACGATCTTAGCACGGTATTTGCTTCCTCTCAATACGTACTGCTCATCAGCAATAGCAAGAGCCTGAATCTTGTTCACACGGAAGTCACCAGCATCAAGCTGACCGATGATATGGTTCAAACACTCTGCCTCTGTGTTACGTACGTCGTTCTGAAGCTTTGTTACAGTTGCCAACACAGCGATAGCTGGCTGATCCTCCAACAACTGCTTCTCCCAAGAGTAAACAGCACCTTCAATCTTCTTGTCAGGAGTGTCAAATGTCTGCTTGAAAGACGCTGCCTTAGTTGTGTCAGCGATATCACCGACTTTAACCATTCTCTGAGCGAATTCGCTGAAAGCACCGATCTTAGCTTTCATTGTAGCACCCCAGTTCTTACCTTCTGGATCCAATGCACGTGAAGATTTTCCTTCCAAAAGCTCACTAGCGATGTTAAGGTCACCAGCGTTCTTGATTGTCCAATCTTTCTTGTCTGCCTCTTCACCGTCAACAAGCATAACCAAAGTGTGCTTGAAAGTGTCAAGGTACTGGTATAGTGCGTTAGACTCCTTTACCAATGAGTCTACGTAAGGTCTCATTGGCTTAGCCTTAACAGGATTCTGGTCCTCTAGAGATCCAAACTTGTACTCCAAGTTTGCATTGTTACCCTGAGCGATCTGTACGCTCTTCGTCATTGATTCGTAGATCGAGGTGTATCCGTTCAAAATCTGCGCAGACACGTTAAGTGCAAGCATGGCAGTTAGCACGAGGTACATCATGGCGATCATCTTCTGTCTCGGGGTCTCCGGACAGTTCGTAGCTCCACTCATAGATTAATACCTAAAGATTAGTTTACACTAATTTCGTTTAACAATTAACCACGGATAGTCATGGCGTTCAACATGTTGCCATAAACAGTGTTAAGGCTCTTCATCTGCTGTGCCAACTTCTCGATCTCAGACTTGTAAGCCTCAGCTGAAGAAGCAGAAGAGTTGATAGAACCAGCAACTGTCTTAAGAGCAGTTGTTACAAGAGACATAGCCTCACCCTGCTCGCTAGCTGTCTTAGCCTGAATCTCGAACATGCTGTTGATGCTTGAGATGTTCTTGTTGATACCATTCATCTGATCAGCGAAGTTCTTAGAACCAGAAGATGCGCTGCTGATGCTAGCCTCGATATCCTTGTATGAGTTAACCAAAGAATCAGAAGAGTTCTTTAGGTTAGCCTGAGATGCTGCGAAAGCACCTGCTGCCTGAGAAGCTGCGTTTACGTTAGAGATATATGAGCTAGATACGTTAGCTGCCTCAGAAAGGTTAGCCAACTGAGAAGCTGTGTTACCCAACTTAGAAACACCCTCAGATAGATTCTTCAACTGCTCCTCAACTAGAGCCTTAGGATCAATTGTAGGAACTGAAAGCTCCTTTGAATCACCTGCAGCTACAACTCCGTGAGCTGAACCCTCAGCACCTTCGTCGTCAAGTTCTGGCCATACCAACTCCCAGTGGTAATCCTTATGAGGCTTATCGAAGATACCGATGGCAAACAAGATAGCCTCTGTACCCATTCCGATTGTAAGCATGACTCCAGCACCTGGCCAGTGCATGATTTTGAACAATGCTCCAATAATAACGATTGAAGCTCCTAGTGAGTAAGCAACACCTGTAACTCTCTTACCTGTAGGTGATTGCATAAATTCCATTAAACCCATTTTTCGAAATATTAATTTAAGATTGTTAATAATTACGTTTTTGTTGAATTCTGATTAATCCATTCCAATGTAGCTTCTTACACAACGGAAACCTAGGAATGAACGGTTCTCTGTCTGGTACTCATATGTACGCATACCACACTGCAAGAAGATGCTGACATCTTTCCAGCCACCACCCTTGATGACTTTTCTACGCAATACATCTGGATCGCTAGACTTAGCGTTGTACTCGTAGTTAGGGTTCATATCGTGTACAAATGAGTAATTAGACTCGTGGAATGCAGTAGATGTCCACTCTGCAACGTTACCTGCCATATCATACAAACCGAAATCGTTTGGCGGATATGAAGCTACACGTGATGTGATTAGATAACCGTCGTCTGTGTAGTTACCACGCTGTGGCTTGAAGTTTGCTAAGAAACATCCCTTAGCTGTACGTACGTAGTAACCTCCCCAAGGGTACATTGACAAGTCTTTGCCTCCACGTGCTGCGTACTCCCACTCAGCCTCAGTTGGTAGACGGAAGTCTTGAACTCGTACTCCTCCATTGGCAATTTGATAACCGTTGAATAGGTTTGTACGCCAGTGGCAGAATGCCTGAGCCTGTTCCCAAGAAACTCCAACTACTGGATATTCACCGTATCCTGGGTGAGCAAAATACAACTTCATGTATGGCTCATTGTAAGCGTAAGTAAAGTCACGAATCCAACAAAGTGTATCAGGATAAATGTTGATACGCTTCTTTGAGATGAAGTCTGAACGTTTCTTCAACTCTCTGTAGATTGTCTTATTGATGATGTGACCTTGCTCGTTGTAGTAAGAAGTGTCCTTACGAATCATCACATCTGCACTATCCTTAGTTACGCCAAGTCCTTCGATGCTTCTGTTGTATGATCCACGCATTACGTCGAACTTGTTCTCCTTCTTAGCAGCCTGAATGTAGTCTACCCATGAGTACTGGTACGACAAAATCATAGCGTTCAACTGAGGGAAGATGTCGATATCGTCCTCTCCCATATAGAACATACTATCAATTGCAATTTGCTGATCTTCGTTAGGCTTACTCCAAGGAATGTCTTTCTTCCAGTTTAGAATAGGCTTCTTTAGCTCATTACCTTTCTTGTCTTGTGTGATCTTAAACTCTTCATCAACTAAAGACAACTTCTCGCGTGCGATAGAGTCGCGTACCCAGTGTACGAATTGACGGTACTCTCCATTTGTAATCTCTGTCTCATCCATCCAAAATGCGTCAACAGAAACCGTCTTTGACTGTGATGTCATAGCCCAGTTTGCGTCCTGGTCGTTCTGACCAATGGTAAAGGATCCGCGCTTAATGTAAAGCATACCATAAGGAGACGGCTCTTTCCATGATTTTGAATAAACACCGACCAACTCGCCTCCTCCGTCTCCGGAGCAGCTACCGAGTAGCAATGCAATCACTGAGAAAATTAACAGCTTTTTCATGATATTTGAATTACTAATTTTATTTCAAATTTATTGTTTTACAAAATTCTTTCACTCTTGTACTTGTCTTTCTTTGAAAAATTCAAATCAAACGAGTATCTAACTACTACGTCATGTGAACCACCAGACCTTATCATTTTATTTAATGGTAACACATATCCGTATCCAATCTGCATTCCAGATATGACTTCAAAGCTAAATGCAAATGCCATCGAACTCCAAAACCATGAGTTTAATGCGAACGTGAATTTCTCTTTGTATGTGCAGACGTTGTTCATTCCTACCTGCATCGAAGAAAAATCTGTTCGAACCATCAGTGATGGTCTGTACAAAAACATTTTGCTTCTCGTCTTCAACTTGTATTCTCCATACACAAGCATCGTCGGCTCCAATGCGAATTGCTTTCCCTCTACTATTTCTGCTTTGCCGGCGTTCAGATGAAATACTGACACACCAACATCGAGCTTGTTTATTTTTGCCCCGACTCCGAAATTTAGGTCGAAAACAATGTCGTTCTGCTCTTCGCTTGCTCCTTGTTTGCTTAGTAACGGATCTTGCAGCTTGTGGTAATTGTCTTCTCCTCCAAGTCCTGAAGAAGCTTTATCGTAATCAAAACTAAAATCCGCGAATCCTACATCCAAACCGAATGACAGGTTGCCTGTCTTTGTTTCTATTCGATGAGCATATTCCAAACCAAATCTTTGGAATTTCCAGAAACTCTCTGATTGAACAGAGAAGACCACTCCGACAGCTTGATCTCGTTGACATGGCAGATGAGAATTGAAACTGAAAAATACATCTTGAGGATGACCTTCAAATCCTACCCATTGGGATTGAAACTCTCCCAACACGTTCGTTCTCTTGTTGCTTGCCACTAACGATGGATTAGCTCGTTCCCAATCCAAAACTGCACTCAACATATCAAGGCTGTTGAATTGCGAGTACGCAATTATATCGCTGAAAAATAGCGATATAAGCAAAATCAACACCCTTTTTGACCCGTTCAAAACGGAATTTAAGAGCAATATTAGTTTTTTTTGCCGTAACTGACAAAAAAAATCAACGTAAAAATTCAAAAAAAATTCTCTTTTTGATTTTTGCCGCGACCAGTTAGTACTCCTCTTCATTGAAAAAGAAATCTTCATTGCTTGGGTAATCTGGCCAAATATCCTCTATACATTCGTATATTTCGCCTTCGTCTTCCAACTCTTCCAAGTTCTCGATAACCTCCAATGGAGCTCCTGATCTAGATGCGTAGTCAATCAATTCATCCTTTGATGCAGGCCATGGAGCATCTTCCAATTTTGTCGCCAACTCTAATGTCCAATACATAAGCGTTTTTGTTAAGAATTAAACAACTTTACACACTCTCCTTTTAGAGAGATTGCAAAAGTATATTTTTTTTTAAGGAAAACAACTTTATTGCCTATTATTTTACTAACACTTTTGCTTATTCATGCAAATTGACACCCAATTGTCTTTTTCTTTGACAGTTTGCAAGCTAAAATTATGTTTTTTAGCAACTTCTTCGATTGCCGGTATGTCTTCCTTGTAAAATCCGCTTAGAATTAATTTTCCGTTTTCTTTAATTGAATTTGCGTATCTCGGTATGTCGTTGAGCAAAATGTTGCGGTTGATGTTCGCCAAAAATATGTCGTAGACGGAATTCAAACCTTCCACCGTCGCTGCGTCTCCTTGGCGCACGTGTATCTTGTCCTCCACTTTGTTGACTACCAAATTGTCGATGGAGTTCTCGTATGCCCAAACGTCTATATCAACTGCGTCTACTTTTTCTGCACCTAAATATGCTGCCAAGATTGACAGTATTGCTGTGCCGCAGCCCATGTCCATCACCGTCTTCCCCTTAAAATCACAGTCAAGCATATTCTTCATCATCAGCCCTGTTGTCTGGTGATGCCCTGTCCCGAATGCCATTCTCGGATTTATGATGATTTTGTATTTGCTTTCTGGCACGTTCTTGTGAAATTCACTGCACACCACTACTTGGTCTGCCACTACAATCGGCTGGAAATAGTTTTTTTCCCATTCTTCATTCCAGTCTTTGTCTTCCAGATCTTCTATTTTATATATGATATTTGTATATAGCTCGGAACCTTCAATCACTTCTTTCAGTTTGGCCTCAGAAAAGAGATTTTCTGCGACGTAGCATTTCAATACGTCTCCAGCATTTTCAAACGAATCATATCCGATTCCTGCCAAGTCTTCGCTGAACAGGTCGGCTATGAAATCTCCTCCGTTGTCAAACGATAGCTCTCCGTTAAGTTTTGCCTCTATTACTTTATATTTTGTCTTGTTATCCATGTCGTTTATTCATTATATGTATGGGGATGCCTTTTGTGTCTTTTTTCAATATTGGTATTTAATCAAAAAGAGGATAGACGTGATTACGCCTATCCTCTCTTTATGTCATCAGACCATATTAGTCTTTCAACTTAGCGCAGATGAACTCACGGTTCAAACGAGCGATGTTGCTGATCGACACTGCCTTTGGACACTCTGCCTCACATGCACGTGTGTTAGTACAGTTACCGAAGCCAAGCTCGTCCATCTTTGCGATCATAGCCTTTACTCTCTTTGCAGCCTCTACCTTACCCTGAGGAAGAAGAGCCAACTGAGATACCTTTGCTGAAACGAACAACATAGCTGATCCGTTCTTACAAGCTGCTACACAAGCTCCACATCCGATACATGATGCTGCATCCATTGCCTCGTCAGCGACTGGCTTTGGAATAGGAATTGCGTTAGCGTCTGGAATACCACCTGTGTTAACTGAAGTGTAACCACCAGCCTGCATGATCTTGTCGAAAGCTGAACGGTCTACCATCAAGTCGCGGATTACTGGGAATGCAGCTGAACGCCAAGGCTCGATTGTGATAGTGTCACCATCGTTGAAACGGCGCATGTGTAGCTGACATGTTGTAACCTCCTGGTCTTTTCCGTGTGGATGTCCGTTGATATACAATGAACACATACCACAAATACCCTCACGACAGTCGTGGTCGAACACTACAGGCTCTTTTCTTTCCTTAACCAACTTCTCGTTAAGAACGTCAAGCATCTCTAGGAATGAGCTTTCTGTAGAAATTCCTTCCAACTGGTATGTCTCGAAAGCACCCTTCTCCTGAGGACCTCTCTGACGCCATACCTTAAGTGTTATATTTAATTCTTTTTCTTTTCCCATTTTTGTCAGAATTTTCAAGTTTACTAGAAATTAGTTCTTGTAGTTACGAGTCTTACGCTCTGTCTCCTCGTAGTCAAGTGGCTCCTTCAAAAGTTCAGGATCTGAGTTCTCACCTGTGTACTTCCAGCAAGCAACATATGAGTACTGGTCATCCTGACGAAGAGCTTCACCCTCCTCTGTCTGGTACTCCTCACGGAAGTGACCACCACAAGACTCATTTCTGTTGTAACCATCGATAGCCATCAAGTAGCCGATCTCCAAGAAGTCAGACAATCTCAAAGCCTTCTCCAACTCTGTGTTTAGTGTGTTGGCCTCACCTGGGATGTAGACGTTGCTCCAGAACTCTTTCTTAAGCTCCTTAAGCTTCTTCATAGCTGTCTCAAGACCTTCCTTAGTACGGCCCATACCTACGTACTCCCACATAATGTGACCTAGTCTCTTGTGGATTGAGTCAACACTCTCAGAACCCTGAATGCTCATCAACTTGTTGATCTTGTCCTGAACACCCTTCTCTGCCTCTACGAACTCAGGAAGGTCTGTGCTCATTCTTGGCACCTGGATCTGATCTGCCAAGTAGTTCTGGATTGTGTATGGCAATACGAAGTAACCATCTGCAAGACCCTGCATCAATGCTGACGCACCAAGACGGTTAGCACCGTGGTCTGAGAAGTTTGCCTCACCGATTGCGAACAAACCTGGGATAGATGTCATCAACTCGTAGTCAACCCAGATACCACCCATTGTGTAGTGGATAGCAGGGAATATCTTCATTGGAACCTCGTATGGATTCTCGTCTGTGATCTTCTCATACATCTGGAACAAGTTGCCATATTTCTGAGCAACTACGTCCTTACCTAGACGTTGGATAGCGTACTTGAAGTCAAGGAATACAGCAAGACCTGTGTTGTTTACTCCGAATCCTTTGTCGCAACGCTCCTTAGCTGCACGTGAAGCAACGTCACGTGGCACTAGGTTACCGAATGCTGGGTAACGACGCTCCAAGTAGAAATCGCGGTCCTCATCAGGAATATCGTTAGCTGTCTTTCTTCCCTCCTGGATAGCCTTTGCGTCCTCAAGCTTCTTAGGAACCCAGATACGGCCATCGTTACGAAGAGACTCAGACATCAATGTCAACTTAGACTGGATGTCTCCGTGAACTGGAATACAAGTTGGGTGAATCTGAGCGTAGCATGGGTTAGCGAAGTAAGCTCCCTTACGGTAGATCTGCATAGCTGCAGAACCGTTAGATCCCATAGCGTTAGTAGAAAGGAAGTAAGTGTTTCCGTATCCACCAGTACCGATTACTACTGCGTGACCGAAGAAACGCTCGATCTTACCTGTAACAAGATTACGTGCGATGATACCACGAGCACGACCCTCAATGATAACGACGTCAAGCATCTCATAACGAGTGTAAAGCTTAACTGTACCCTTGTTGACCTGACGGCTAAGTGCTGAGTATGCACCAAGTAGAAGCTGCTGTCCTGTCTGACCCTTAGCGTAGAATGTACGAGACACCTGAGCTCCACCGAATGAACGGTTGTCTAGAAGACCGCCGTACTCACGAGCGAATGGAACGCCCTGAGCTACACACTGGTCGATGATGCTGTTAGACACTTCAGCAAGACGGTAAACGTTTGCCTCACGTGCACGGTAGTCACCACCCTTGATTGTATCGTAGAATAGACGGTATACTGAGTCGCCGTCGTTCTGATAGTTCTTAGCTGCGTTGATACCTCCCTGTGCTGCGATAGAGTGAGCACGACGTGGAGAATCTTGAATACAGAAATTCAATACGTTGAATCCAAGAGCTCCAAGAGAAGCTGCTGCAGATGCTCCTGCAAGTCCTGTTCCAACAACGATGATGTCCAACTTACGCTTGTTTGCTGGATTCACCAATTTCTGATGATTTTTATAGTTGGTCCACTTCTGAGCCAAAGGACCTTTAGGAATTTTTGAATCTATAGTTGCCATAATTTCTTCAATTTAATATGGGAATTTAAGCGAAGTAGCCGTAGAATACCACTGCTATAAAGCCTGCGCAAACAACTGTTGCAAAGATGTTAGAGATGCACTTCCAACGAGGCATCCAAGTCTTGTTGTTAGCTCCTAGTGTCTGCATAGCCGACCACATACCGTGTGTCAAGTGGAACCACAATGCGATCAACCAAATAACGTAAAGAACTACGTTTACTGGATTCTTGAATGTGTACAAAATCAATGCTGCACCATTCTGAGTTGCTTCTACCTCGTTGTTCAACTGTAGGTTCACTGAATTAACAGCAGCCTCTGTAGCTTGGATCATCTCTGCATTGCCAAGTAGCTCAGGAAGCATCATCTTTGACCAGAAGTGTACCAAGTGGATGCAAAGGCCGATGATCACGATTGCTCCAAGAAGGAACATGTTCTGAGATGCCCATTCTACTGATCCCTGATTCTCAGATACAGCATATCTCTGCTCACCACGTGCCTTGCGATTCTGCAATGTAAGAATAATTGCGTAGGCAAAGTGAACGAACACTCCCGCAGCTAGCACAGCTGTACCAGCCACTGCATACCAGTTAGACCCTAGAAAGCCACATACTTGGTTGTATGCGTCAGAGCTAATGATAGCCACTAAATTCATTGACATGTGAAATGCCAAAAACAAGATGAGGAATAGTCCTGATATGCTCATTATCAGTTTTCTTCCCACCGAAGAACTAGTTAACCACATAAAATTACGTTTAATGAATTATTTTTTATTAATTTTTATTTCCATTTTGTGCAATATTCGGCAAAAATAAAAAGCGGAAATCAAAAACGCAAACAAAAAAATTGTTTTTTGCAAAATATGCTGATTTATCAACAATCACGTAAATTTCTGCTATTTTCAGACAAAGTGAAAAGGATAATGTGTTTTACATTGCATTTATATGTATTCATATTTAATTTCGGACCCAAAGTGTAATATTATACGGTTTTGAGCAAATTATTTCATTTTGCGAATACTTTCGCATAAATATTAAAATGCATAATGTAAAGTAAAAATGATAGATTTAAGCAAAACGTATGATTTACCGACATTTTTATTTTACGCAAGTTTACTATTTGTTACGATTGTGTTACATTTTGAAAATATTCAAATATTTATGCAAAACAAAAAAAGCCGTTTTTTCATTTTGTCAAACGCTTTGTTATAAATAAATTTGCGTCGCTTTTAACAACTTTGAATTAATAACAAGTAAAACAAAATATCAAAAAGGTTTTATGGAACCAAAAGAGCAACTAAGTACGTCTCTGTCTGAGCCACAGACAGCAAAGTCGGCCCCTTCAGGAGTGCCTACAGACAACAAAAAACTCATTTGTCTAGGCATTTGTCTCGCAATCGGACTATTGGCATGGTTTTTGCCAGCGAGCGCATTCGGACTTAAGGGTGACCCTACAGTTTTAGAGCAGCGTGTAATTGCAATCTTCTTGTTTGCTGCCGCAATGTGGATTACAGAGCCAATTCCAATCTGGACGACTTCGGTTTTGACAATGGTGTTGATGCTCCTTACTGTTTCCAATAGTGCTGTGGCATTTATGACTCCCGAAAAAGGAGCTGAACTTTATAATGGTCAGATTTACGGAGAACCGATAAGTTATAAGGCTATCATGGCGGCTTTCGCTGATCCTACTATCATGCTTTTCATGGGTGGATTTGTGTTGGCTATCGCAGCCACTAAGTATAAGATGGATGCTGGTCTTGCAAAAGCAATGTTGAAGCCATTTGGAACAAGAGCTGAATATGTGCTTCTTGGTTTCATCTTGATCTCTGCGACATTCTCAATGTTTATGAGTAATACGGCAACAGCAGCGATGATGCTTACGATCCTGTCTCCTGTGCTTGCGACTCTTCCTTCTGATGGAAAAGGTAAAATTGGACTTGCTCTTGCTATTCCTATCGCATGTAACGTTGGTGGTATCGGAACTCCTATCGGAACTCCACCAAACGCAATCGCAACAGGTTTCCTTGAGAAGCAGGGTATTGAAATTGCATTCGGCGACTGGATGTTGATGATGGTCCCTGTAGTGTTGATTATCTTGGTATTTTCATGGTTCTTACTTGTTAAGCTTTTCCCATTCTCACAGAGAGACATCGTGATTGAAGTTCCTGGAGATTTCGACAAGAGCCCTAAGGCATTCATTGTTTACGTGACTTTCGGTATCACTATCTTCCTTTGGGTGTTTGGAAAGGATTTGTTTGGCATCAATGCCAATGTTGTTGCTTTGATTCCATTTGCAGTCTTCTCTATCACAGGTGTGATCACAAAGAAGGATCTTGCTTTGATCGACTGGGATGTTCTTTGGCTTGTGGCAGGAGGATTCGCTCTAGGTATCGGATTGGATAAGACAGGTCTGGGAAAACACATGGTAGATTCAATTCCATTGGATCAGTGGCCTACACTTGTGATGATGATTGGCGCTGGTGTCCTATGTATCACGATGAGTACATTCATGTCTAACTCTGGTACTGCAGCACTTCTAGTTCCAATTCTTGCCGCAGCGGGTATGGGTATGCAGGAGCAGTTGGCTTCATTCGGTGGTGTGCCTGCACTTCTTATCGGTGTTGCGTTGTCAGCTTCACTTGCAATGTCTCTGCCTATCTCAACTCCTCCAAATGCACTCGCTTACGCCAAGGGATTCATTCAGCAGAAGGATATGGCTGTAGTGGGTATCATAGTTGGTGTTTTCGGTATGATCGTAGGTTACTCTGCTTTGATCTTGTTCGGCAACACAGTTTTCGGAAACTAATTATTCAAAATATATTTTGTAGAGACGCAATGACATGCGTCTCTACTTTTTTATGAAAAAAATGAAAAAATTTTTACTTTCAGTCCTAGTGGCTTGTGCTTCTCTATCTGCATTCGCACAAGACAATGCTGTAGCAGACACAGCAAAACATCATCACCGTCATCATCGCCATCATCGCAATGGCGTAGTGTTTGAGGGTAACGACAAAAATCCAAAGGTCTCTCTTTATGGTTTTGTTCGCAATTATTTCACTTACGACTCTCACACAGAGCAGACTGTTTGCGGTGGACTGTTCAACACTCTCCCTTATGATGAGAACCTTAATCTACGTGGTGAAGATTTGAACGCGCAGCCTTCTGCACAATGGATGGCATTCACAACTCGCCTTGGAATTAACCTTCAAGGACCAAAACTGAATGAAATTTGCACTATGAGCGGAAAAGTGGAGATGGATTTCTGTGGCTACGGTACATATTCGTATGTGCTACGTCTTCGTCAGGCTTTTATGCGTCTTTCATGGCAGAAAAATATGTTGACTTTGGGTCAGACTTGGCATCCTATGTTTAATTCGGATATGATGCCTGGTTGCACAGCTCTTGCAACCGGTTCTCCATTCCAACCATTCAACCGTTCTCCTCAGATTCGTCACGATGTACGCTTTGGTAAGGATAACGGATGGAGATGGACAACAGATTTGCTTTGGATGCTTCAGTACACTCCCGTCGGTCCGGATAAAGATGGCCTTGGAGCAGGTTCTACTGCAAACATCAAGTTCTTGAACAACTCTTGTATTCCAGATTTGTATTTCGGACTTGATCATACTGGTAAGAAGACAATTGTTGGAGTGGGTGCTGATCTTACAAGCCTAAAGCCACGCACAACACGTGAGGAAAAGATTAATTATGAAGGAAAGGATACTGTATGCACAGTAAAGTCGAAAGACAGAGTCACAGCAATCTCTCCAATGTTCTACTTCCAGTATAAGCCTTCAAGCAAGTTCAAATTGATGGCAAAGGCTGTTTATGGTCAGAACACTGCACACTTGAATATGCCGAGCGGATATGGTCTTACAAAAGTGAATGAAGAGACAGGAGAGTGTGAGTACACACCACTTCGTATGTTCAGCACATGGATTAATCCAGTTTGGACTAGTGTAAGCAAAAACTCTGGCAACATCACAAAGATTAGTTTCTTCGCCGGATTCCAAAAGAATTTCGGAGCTAAAGAGGGTATGGTAGAGGAGTATGTGAAATATACGGCACTTCAGCACAAGGGAGGCAAGACATTGGACAACTGCTTCCGCCTATGCCCTACATACACATATACAATCAAGAGCTTCGATATGGCTTTCGAGTATGAGTTGACTGGAGCTACTTACGGTAAGGAAGAAAAAGACAATGAAGGTCTTTGGTTAGGCCGTGCTGTAGAAGAGGATCGCAATACAGTGGTCAACCATCGTGTTTGCCTTATGGTGAAGTACAACTTCAAATAATTAATTCATAGATTAATATTGGATAAGAGATGTGGCATTGTCACATCTCTTATTTTATTAATCAAGGAAGCAATTCAAATTTGCTTAAAATATTTTGCTGTCTCATTCTTAATTGCTACCTTTGCAGTCGCTAATTAAAATTATATAACAATGTATCTAGATCAAGCTAAAAAAGCAGAAATCTTCGGGACTTACGGAAAGTCTAATACCGATACTGGTTCAGCAGAGAGCCAGATAGCGCTATTCTCATACCGTATCTCTCATTTGACTGAACATGTAAAGTCAAACAAGAAGGATTTTAACACATCAAGATCTCTTAAGATGTTGGTTGGTAAGCGTCGTCGTATGTTGGATTTCTTGAAAGAGAAGGACATCGAGCGTTACCGTTCAATCGTTAAGAAGCTTGGTTTGAGAAAGTAATTGCTTTCTTGAAAAGAACAAAGGCGGACAGAAATGTTCGCCTTTTTTTATACATATTATATGCGATATACGTATGGAACTGATCTGACAGACGTATGTTTTTGTTAGACGTGCGTCTTTGCGTCTCTACGAGCGGACAAACAAAATTGCCTTTGCCGAGAATCTCTCGCCGCATTTGTCCACATACAGATAGATAGCCGCTTTTGTGTTTGTCCCACTGCAAAATTCTTCTACGATAGTTTTAGGGTCATCAGTGTCGCTCACCAGCGTCACACCTTCACCCTTGATTTTGTTTTTGATGCTTATTTCTCCAGCCACCACGTTAGGTAGCGTGTAGACGAATATGGCTGGAGACGAGATGTATTCGTCTGCTGTGATGTTGTCTAAATGAGCCAGGTCGGATTCAATACATCCACTATCTGTGTTAATGATCAATGCTACTTCGTATGGGTCGTATTGTGATAGCCCGCCTGTTTTGTTGAGCAATAATTGTACTGCTGTGGTGCCAAGTTTGCAATAGTCGTCCATCTTGGAAAATTTCATGTATGGCTCAGAAACGGACGCAAACATACCTTTTATATATGTCTTGAAATCTGATCCAACAGCATCGCCATCAGATAGTTCCACTGATTCTGATTTAAAAAAAGAGTTGTTTTCATTCGCTTTTCTCCTTTCACAATCCTTGTTGCTTACGACAACAGCTGCATTGCATCCTCCAAATCCAGAGCCTGTTTTTACAAATATATCACACGGCTTGTCTTTGATTGTCGTTTGGGAAACATTGAGTTTGACAGGAGTGCCTGTCTCTTCAAACCCAAGTGTCTTAGCTATTTCACCTTTTTCGGCGAGCGAAATGCTGACCGCAAGTTCCAACACTCCAGAGCATCCAAGTGTATGTCCGAAATATGCTTTTGTGCTGACGACGATGCTGTCTGTAAGACCTGCGACAGCCAATGCTTTCGATTCCATTTCGTCATTGTAGACGGTGGCTGTCCCGTGCATATTGACGAATGAGACGTCAGATGGCTTGACTCCAGCTTCATTCATTGCCGTCGTTATGGCATGAGCAAGTTCTTCTCCCGTACGTGATGGACCGGAAATATGGTTTGCGTCGTTGGATGATGCCCCACCAGCTATATAAAAGCAGCTTGGAATGTCTGTTTCGTTTGACAATATCAAGGTGGAAGCACCTTCTCCTAAAGAAATTCCATCTCTGCATTTGTCGTATGGTTTGCAGATGTTATGGCTGAGAGACCGGAAACTGTCGAATCCGGACACCACAAAGTCTGTCAGCAAATCTCCGCCTACAACCACGATTGTTTTGTATTTCCCTTCATTTATTAGTCTGTGGGCGTAAACAGTCGCCAACACGCCTGATATGCATGCGTTTGACACGCACATAGGCTTGTTAGGATTCTTGAAATATGATGCGACTTTATTAGCCAAACAACAGATATAGTTGTTTTCGTTGTGGCTGAGATTGTCGATATTTCCTTTTGTTGTGGAGAAGATGAATAGGGTAGACGGGGATGAAAGGTCTACTTTCGTGTTTTTTGAAGCGTCTAGTGTGGATGAAATCATCATCTGCTCCAGACGGAAATATGAGGGTCTGTTGGAGATGTTGTATTGGGTGTAGAACCCGTCGTCTACAGCACCTAGAGGAAATGACTGACCATTAGCGTAGTTTTTGTGGGTTCCCCTCACTCCGCTTTTTCCAAGCTCTATATTAGCCACAATATCAGACAGTGAATTTCCTAATGCACAAACAGCACCTTTGCCAACTATGTAAGATTTAGCCCCTTTCATCAAACACTAAAAAAAACAAATCCCCTGTTATTCAGTTGCTGAAATTACAGAGGAGACAAATAAAATAAAAAAGGATGAGCCGATGACGAGACTCGAACTCGTGACCTACGCATTACGAATGCGACGCTCTACCAACTGAGCCACATCGGCATCATTTTGCGGTATGGACGGGACTCGAACCCGCGACCCCATGCGTGACAGGCATGTATTCTAACCAGCTGAACTACCACACCAAGTTTGCCATTCATTTCTGAATTGCGGTGCAAAAATATAGAAAAAAGTTGATACTGCAAATGATTTTCGAAATATATTGACTTTTATTTTGTGTGATCTGTTTTTTGTGAATGTATGTTTTTTTTATCATTATTTAGTTAAATAAAGTTAAAAGAATGAGTTTTGTTCGCTTTGATAAGAAATGTATTTATTTTTGCGCAAAAATAAATGATGCTCCAATTTGGAGAGTGTGATTTTGAAGTCAAAACATAAAGGTATATGAAAAAAAAGATTTTTACAGTGCTCGGACTGTTGTTCTGTATAATGTCTGCAAATGCAGCATTGCAGTATATGACAATAGAGCTGAAAAATGGTAAAAAGTTCAGCTTTTTGCTAAAAGAAAATCCAGTAATCACATATCAGAATGACCGTCTAGTGATTAATGGAGACGAAAGTACAAGTTATTCTATTGATGGAGTGAAAAACTATTATTTCACAGAAGACAATCAGTCTGCTGTCAAGAATGCGAGTGCTGACTTTCAAGCCCTTCGTATTGTGAGTTCGGATGAAAATACCATTAAAGTGGAGAATGCTTCTGTTGGTGTAGTAGCAATATTGTTCAATATAAATGGGTCGATTGTTGCAACATCTGAGACTAATAATGAAGGAGAGGTGGAGATATCTCTTCCAAATCAAAAGGGCGTATATTTGCTTAATATAGGCGCTCAATCATTAAAGCTAATTCGTAAATAAAAAAGTCAAATAACATGAAGAAAGTTCTACTTCCCGTATTGACATTGTTGTCATTTTCTTTTGCATCAAATGCGATCACAAAGATGTGTGTGAAGTCGGTTGATGGTGTGGTTACTAAGTATGACATCGACAAAGTTGCCGAAGTGTATTATGAGCCTGATTTTGAATTTGAAACAGAAGCTATACTTTTCGATTCTGTCGGTATTAAACTTTATAATACACCATCGATGACAAAAATTCCTAAACCAGAGGGTGTTGTGGAAAACAAATATTTTTTTGAGTATTGGTATGAATCTTCAGATCAAAGCAACGATATTGATGCAGTATTTGAAGAATATAAGAAACAAGCAACTTCTTTAAGCACTAATAAGAATATGCCTCTTTTTTGGAGTGAAGATCATGGCAATACTTGGTCTGAATACAAAGGACAACAATGGAATAATGACCAAAAGAATTTCTATTTTTCTTTAGCCAATGTCACAGATCCTAATGGAGATGTGGATGAGAAGGGTCAGATTTGGGCAGTCGTTGTAGTAAAGCAGAGCGACAATCGTATAAGAGTTATTGTCAAGATGGATAGTATTAAGTATAATGGCAAATACTATTCGTATGACAATGGAAATGGTACTCCAAGCAGACATTAAAAATCCACATTTCAAGTGTTGAATAAGAGATGACTATCTAGTTTGTAAAAACAAGGTAGTCATTTTTATTTTTATGTAAGTTATCTGGCGACATTCTGTGGTACTGTAACATAAAAGTAAAGAATTGCAATTGTCGCCCAAAGAGGACAATCTAAACTCAGTTTATAAGAGACTGAATTATTATAATGAAAGTTTTTTTGATACGCTCAAAAAGTTGTTGCCTCAGAAACTTAACTGCTATTTTTCAAGTTCAGAAATTGTTTTGTCCTTTAATATAGTGATAAAATGTAAGTTGAAAATCCATGGACCATTAACAATCATATGTTAAATGCCACAAGAATTAAAATTCACTTGTAAAACTTGTGTTATTCTACAGGATTTTCGCCTTCTTCTTTACTATTTAATTTTTGGAAGAAATGAATGCCGCATAGCACAAATATAGCAAGAAATCCCATCACAAAGCCATACTTGATGCCTGTTTTGACTTTGCCTTTTTTGTCGTTTTCAAGTGGATAGCGAGGCACGTCAATCTCTTGAATCAAAGGTTCACTTTTAGCCATGTCAAGTTTCATCACTTCGATGTTCTTGACAATTTCAGAATATGCAGCAGTGTTTATTTGAATGTCTGTTTGATATTTCAATTGCTCCACACCAAGGACATTTTTGGATGGATTCATGTTTAAATCGCGATAATGAGCGACTGCATATAGAGATTTGTTCAGCTCTTTTCGTATGGAATCAGCTCTTGATTGAAATTCATCTATGTTTCTTTGTGTTTTATCTCGTTTGCTTTTAAGATAAAAATCAAATACTGTGTTTATCATTGCAGCACTGAATTCTTTAGCAAATCTTTCATCTTTGGAACTGACAGAAAAATTCGCATAAGAAAGTTTTTTGTCAAGTTTTTCAATGCTAATTTCTTTTTGCATCATTCCTGAAGCAATGATCATTATGATGCTGTCTTGCTCACGTGTAAATGAATCTCTATTTTGACCATAAGGAAAAGTCACATCACATAGAGTTGCAATATGATATTTAGACGGGTCTATTTCAGCATTGATTTCATCGCATTTTAGCCTCAAACTATCAGCTAAAATTTTGTATTCGAGTAGATTCATCGTGTCTTTTTCTATGATTATTGGCTTTAGTAATGCCATTTCTACCATAGATCTTGAGCGGAATAATTCTACAAGATTATCTCCTGAAAAAGTGCCAGAAGAGGATCCGAATCCAGCCAACATACTGAGAGCTCCTAATCCGCTTCCTCCTCCACTTTTAGATTCAATTGAAAATTTATATGTGGCGGTATATGTTGGCTTGTAAATATAAGCGTGTATAATACCAATGATGACACCAATTATACCAGCCACCACAATAGCCCATTTCTTGTCCCATAAATATGAACAGTAGTCTTTGATTATCCTTTTTATGTCAGTAAAGGAAATTTTGCTTTGGGAATATTCCTCTGTTTGCAAAAGATCTTCTAAATCGATATTCATTGTCCTTTATTGTTTGATCTTTATTGGTTGGAACTTGAGCCAGAACCAGAGTTAGACTCTTTTTTATCTTTTAAGTTGGATATTACCACTAGTGACGATACTCCAACAGAAGCGCAAGAAACTACTGTAGAAAGTACAGCTGTAAAGAAGTTTGCTCTAGCTCTTCTGTCCTCATTTGTCTCTTCTTTTTCTGGAACATATAGATGAGCTCCTGGTTTTATCTTAGGGTAGTTCTTGAAGAATGCGAAGTGACCTGTGGCTTGCATCTCTCCATTCGCATACGCCACATATACTCGCCGCTTGTCTGCATGCTGGCCAAAGCCTCCTGATCGACGGATTGCTTTCCTTGCAGAGCGTCCTTGGTATACCATCATTCCAGGCACTTGCACTTTGCCATTGACTGTGATTGTCTGAAGTTGTTTAGAAATGTATATCATGTCACCATCTTCGACATATATGTCTTCTTCACAACCTGGATGCTTTAATATTTCCTCCATATCTATGCCGACGAGATCGGTCCTGTTTTGAAGTTGTTTCAATAATTCAGGGTCTCCTTCTGTTTCAGCTATTTTTTGAATCATTTTAGCGTCTCTCATTCTTTCCGCTGCTGAACGAGATCCTTTTCTGATCAGGAATGCCCCTTGCACGTATGCATAGTTTGTCACTCCTCCTGCTCTTGCCATTATGTCGGAGATTTTTTCCCTCTTGTTGGTTATTACATAGTCACCAGGAGAACGTACTTCTCCAAATAATGACATTGATCTGTTAGATTCGATGCCTTCTTTTATTCTGACTGAAACCATATCGTTAGGCTCTAACTTGATATCAGCATCATCACCTGCTTTCAATTCTCTGTCGACTGAAAGGATCTTTATCTCATTCTTTTCTATATTTTCTTTCAATTTGCCATCATCCTTGATTCTTCTAGACAATTCAATTTTGTCAGTGGCTGCAAACTCCTTGAATCCTTTCGCCAAGAAAATCAAGTCTTTGACAGTCATGTTCTCATAGTATGGATATGTTCCTGGCGACAATACTTGCCCGTGAATAGATACTGTTTTTTTCTCTTCCAAATCTTTCAAGTTTCCAATAGTCACCTCATCTTCTTTTTTTAGCAAGATATTAAATTTGCCGTCGATAAGGTCTTTCACATTGAAACTTATCAATTCTGGAGTAAGGTCATCACGTAGACGAGTGATTGTTGCTCGCTCCAAATATGCATCTTCCACTAGACCATCAGCTTTCTTCACCAAATCCATAAGTGTCATGTTGGAATCCAAAGCGTATGGACCTGGACGAAAAACTCCTCCGAATATTTTCACTCTGTTTGAATATCTGTCTAGTACTTCAGATACAACAAATTGGTCTCCTGTCTGCAACTGGAACATTCCGTACAAATCGCTTGAAACGTCTGCTACACTCTTCTCTTTTTCTGTTGTGCGCTGCACTGTGATGCGATTCTTATATGCGTTCTCTGTAAAACCACCTGCAAATGAAATCAAATCTTTCAAAGATTCTCCTTGTCTCATCTCGAATACTCCAGGCCTTTTCATTGCACCGTCGATACTTACGCGAATGTCATATGCAGGAACGTAAATCACATCCTGATCTTGCAATGAAATATTGTTGGATAGATTTCCGCTTGTGAGGAATGTGTATAGGTCGACTGATGCAATTTCCTTATTCCTTCTCATTACTTTAATGTTACGTAATGAACCTGATGAAGTAGGTCCTGAACATGCATATAATGCGTTGTAGACGGTGGAAAGAGATGACAGTGTGTAAGTTCCTGGTCTTATGACATTTCCTGTGATATAGACATTGATGCTTTTGACATTTCCTATTGTGACGGAAACTTGTGTGTTTCCAGTTGATATCGAACTGTAAATAGATGATAGTTGCTTCTTGATTTTTGTTTGTACCGCCTCTATTGTAAGTCCATTTACCATTACTGGTCCTACGTTGGGTATTCTTACATTTCCTTCTGAAGACACGGTAAGTTGCATCGTGTTTTCTGCATATCCATATACGTCAACAACCAATACGTCTCCTGGTCCTACGATATAATTCTTTGGTGTCGGCATATTTTGATTTGGAGCAAATGTCATTTTTGAGTTTGAAAACAAATCGGAGCCGAATATCCTGTTGTTGATATATTTTGCCTGCTCTGGATTTTCTTTCATCTCTTCTATGATACTTTCTGCCATTTGTGAACTGGCAATGGCTATGTCTCCTTTGGTTTCTTTTTCTGTTTTGCTCTTGTCTGCCAACACTCTGTCTTTTAATTTTTCCGCCTCTGTATCTTTCATTCCTTTTGACATGGCAAAACTGACGAATTCATCCATTGTCCTTCCCGTTCCTTGATAGGCTTTTTTTATTTCTTTGATTTGTGCTGCCGACAAGGATTCTGCCGAAATATTTTCCAAACTATTGATGTTGATTGCCGAGACAGATGAAGCTACAAACATCATCATGGCAATTATTCTCGTCTTGAAAGATTTTAATATGTTCATATTACTATATTTCTCTTACTGCAAAAGTATGTTTTTTTCTCCAAACTGCAAAAGATTGATTTTCCATTGTGTATATAATGTTGAAAAAAGTACAATGCTCTTTGCCCCTTGATATTTTTATTCTTCTGATTTACTCAAATGTCAACCTCTTTTTTGCAGAAAACTGATCATTAAATTGTATTTTCGCAGGAAATTTGATTGAGTATGGAAATTTGATTGAGTATGGAAATTTTTGATATTGTTAGATTTGTTGCTCCTGTTGCCTTGGGCGGAATAATTGGGGCTTTCACCAACTACATCGCTATCAAGATGATGTTCCGTCCATACTCGGAAAAACGTCTCTTTGGATTCGTTGTCCCGTTCACTCCTGGAATTATTCCCAAACGTCAGAATGATCTTGCCAAGGCAATTGGCAGGGTGGTGTGCGATAATCTTGTGGATGCGGATGGCATATCAAAGATGCTGTTGTCTGATGAGACAATCGGAAAATTAGAGTCTAAGATCGACGAGATGGTCCGCTCTCTCCAAACGAATGAGTATTCTCTCCGTGTTTTTTTCAGCAATTATGCAGGTGAGGATCGTGTGGAAAACCTTATCAAAAGAGTTAATGACAATCTTGTGTCGAAAATAGACGGTATTGTGTCTGACGAAAAAATAGGCCAGACTATCGCGGCTTCTGCCATGTCAGCTCTTGATGAAAGAATAGGTGATGGATTCATGGGCATGATCACGAAGAATGCGTTGGCTGACACAATTAAAGATAAAATTACTCCGAAACTTGCAAATCTGATCAATGATGTGATGCGTGGAGACGGAAGAAAAATGATTCTTTCTATTGTCGACGACGAGATTAATCGTTTCGCCAATGGTTCTGTCGCTTCATGGGCCGCAGGTATGTCTGATGAAAAGATTGAGTCATTAAAAAGAGATGTCGTAAAACTTTATTCTGAAAAGGTGAATGTTGAATTGCCTCGTCTGCTGCGGACTATAGACATCAGCAAAATCGTGGAGGATAAAATCCAAAGCATGGATATGCCGACGGTGGAACGACTTGTGCTTGATGTGGCAAACAATGAGTTGTATATGCTTGTGTGGCTTGGCGGTCTGCTTGGTGCTGTTATCGGTGTGGCTAATATATTCTTTATGATTTGACGGGGCGGTTGGAGATGTCGGGAAATATAGAAGGAGACGTGATTACTCGCGTCTCCTTCCTTTTTTTCATTTATGATTTTCTCTTATCTTCCATATTTTTTGTTCAACTTGGCAACTTTGTCGCAAAGGAATTTGTCGTTGTTTAGTTCCTCTACTGTTTTGTGCATACGGTAGCACCAATAGTTGTCGGGATTTCCTGGGTCGTTGATTCTTTCTTTGAATGTTTTGTTCCAACGGATATTGCCATCGAGTGCCATCCAATCTTGTATTGGAAGAATCACCCACATGGCTGGAGATTCCAGATGCGACGCGATGATTTTCTCGCACACCCAAGGTTCGCAGAATAGTGGTGCGTCGCCATATTCATGCAGATAATTGTTGAAATATCTTTGTGTCTTTTCTTTGTCTTCCTCCCACCATGCTCGCATCGTGCTCATATCGTGGGTGGACGTCGTGCAGACACTACGATAAGGGGTCTTCTCCAAATGTCCGAACTCTACATTGAATTCTTTTGGCATACGTTGGATTTCCAACGAAAGAATGCCCAGCTTGTCCATCACGTCTGGAACACATGCCGGCACCATGCCCAAATCTTCTCCACAACACATCATCGTTGTGCTGTGAACCAATGTCGGCAGTTTTGCCATTGCCTGTTCTGCCCAGAATGAGTTGTGTCGCTCAAAATAGAAATAGTTGTACAGACGGTTGATTTTGTCTTGCGTCTGAGCGTCAAGCATTTTGTAGGCTTCACTATTCTGCACTGTGATGCGTGGGTGATATTTTGTAGGATCTTGATAATCACGCACAAACAACACTTGACATAGCAGGTCCATTAAACCGTCGCGTATTTTTTTCTCGGCATTCGTGCTGTATGGAAGCAACGCCTTGATTTTGCGTTGTGAATCGACTTCCTTGCGTAATTTATATTTGCCGTCGACAGATACAAGATATTTTTGCTTGACTAGTAGTTCGTCACCGTCGAACAGATGTCGCAATATCTCATCGTCTGTGTTTGGATTGCAGAATTTTTCCTCGTCAAATTCAATTCCAAACGACTCTATTTCTTCTTTTGTCATTGGCAATGCTGGAGCGAACTGTCCAAGCAATCCCCAGACGCAATCTTTCGGAATACGGAATATGCGGAAGAATCCAAGTATATGGTCGATTCTGTATGCGTCGAAATAGTCCGACATTTTATTGAATCGGGTTCTCCACCATGTATAGTCGTCTTTCTGCATCTCTTTCCAATTGTAGATCGGGAATCCCCAGTTCTGACCATAGATGGAGAAGTCGTCAGGCGGAGCACCTGCGCTACCGTTGCAGTCGAACAATTTTGGATATTGCCACACGTCTACACTATTCAGATCCATGCCGATAGGAATGTCGCCCTTCAACGCTATTCCGATGCTATGACAGTATGCCACGGCTTTTTTCAGCTGGCGGTCGAGATGGAACTGCAGGTAGTAGTAGAATGTGATCTTTGGATATGCCACGCTCTGTTTGTCGCAGAGAGCCGACATTTTTCCTTCTGTATAGTTGGCGTAGTCGCCCCATTGAGATGTCTCGCATGTGCCGAATTTGTCACGCAGGTATGAGAATGCAGCATACGGACGAAGCCAATGCATGTTGGCGTCGTAGAATGCTTTGAACTCTTTGCTTTTAAGAACGTCGTTTTTATCTCTCTCAAACATGGTCTGGAGAATATTCATCTTCCATTCCATCACCTTTTCATAGTCGACGGTTTCAAGCGCGTTAAGCTCGTTGCGCATCTTGTCGTAGTCGTACTTGTTGGGCACTTCTCCACACTCTTCAATTGAAATATACATTGGATGTAGAGCGAATGTTGAGATTGCACTGTATGGATATGAATCTTTCCATGTGTGCTGACTCGTAGTGTCGTTGATTGGCAGGGTCTGGATGATACGTAATCCCATGGCTTTTGCCAGGTCGGCAAACGGTTTCAGGTCGGCGAACTCACCGCATCCGAAACTTTTTTTCGTGCGAAGCGAGAATACAGGAATAGCCACTCCGGCTCCTTTGAAATCCGGCAAATGGAAGTTTGGAACGCCATCGTTCACAATCACAAGGGAATAGCTGCCTTTGGGCAATTTGAATTTACGGTTGTCACCGTCTTCCCATGCAAGAATGGCTTTAGTCTTTTTGTCTCTGATGACGTATTTGTATTCAGCTGTTTTCTTCAGTTTGTTTCCCTCCGCCACACACCACATGTATGGAGCACCGGCGCAAGAGAGCTCCATCGCTTCGTCTTCTTTCCATTTTCCCCATTGGCTTTGGTCTCCAATCAGGCATAGTTCGTGCTCAGTGAGCAAGTTTGGCATAGAGACGGAAAAGATGGTCGGCAGACTTTTCTTTGGCATCTCGAAATTGGTGGCATGATGGCACACAGCTTCGGTGAACACTTTTGTGTTCATGATGTTTTTAGAGAAGTCAGTAACACCGTATTTGTCGATAATGGCGATTTTGGTGTTTTGTTTTGTGACAAACTCAATTTTTCTCGACATCCATGGCTCCTGTCGAGTTACATCGCCCACTTTGTAGAAATAGGAATATCTGACATTGCTGCGGTTGAGGTTGATGGTAAGCACCCATCCTTCTGATGTTTCCATCATAGGAAGAGCGTTCTCTTCGGTGAATCCAAGCTCGTTACAAGCTCCTGCGATGTATATTTGGTCGGCAATGATGCCGTCTGCTTTCAATATGAATGTTATTTGCGACATAAAATCTCCTTTCTGCTATTGAATAATAGGATATGCCAAAGTTAAGCATTTTCTAAAAGAATTTTGAGTTTAATGATGCAAAACTTTTGCATGGAAGTTGAAAAACACAAGTCTGCGATAAGTTCCGGCATATAAGGCGCATATTTTTACGTTTTTGTGTTTGCTCAGTTGAAAAATACTTTGTAGTTTTGCAACAAATTATCGGAAAATTTGGGTAATCACTCACTACTTTTTACACCTTGTAAAAGATGCGAAAAAATATTTGAAAGAGAATTACACATAATATTATGCTGATAATTAATGGTATATAGGAAAAACTTTACGAAGCCTTTCAAAGGGATTTAATATTGATTTAAGCTGGTTCTAAATATTGTTGTATTTAGAGCTGTATATTTGGGTATGGAAAAAATGCGAATCTGTATCCTCTTGAGTGAATATTTATCCGCTTTTGATTGGGATTTAACTACAAATTAATTTTATTATCTAAAAAAATGAATCTGATTTCTTTTTTAGGAAAGAGGTTTAAGAGATTCTTCTCTTCAGGGCAAAAAGTGCCTACCTCAAAGTTTCGATGGCTCATTTTGATGGGCGTGTTGTGTATTGTGCCTTGGCAGGAAGCAGAGGCGAAATGCTCTAGTTATGGAAACGTTGAATGTTGGAAAAAATGTTACAACGACGTTTATTGGGACGCTGAGTCTGGTTGTATTCATTACAAAGTACGCTATTGGCAAAACTGGGGTTCTGATGCATATGAGGATTGGTCTGGATTTAGAAAAGACGAAGGAGGTCTGGAAATCGTTCAAAATACGACTCCTAACAAAAGTTGGAAAATAAAATGTAAAGAAGGTGGTAGTATTGATACCAATGGTCCTAAAGGAAGTGATGAAACTGATGCAGGAACTAATTATACAGAAAAATACATTGTTTGGGATTCTCCTATTAGTAGTAACGATTTGAATAATACTATTACAATCAGTTTTGATGGACTTTGGTGGCGTTATGGTACCAGTACAAGTTCTCAAACAGATTGTAATGTTGATGATGATTATACTGTAAATACGAAAGCTTCAGTTGGCTCGTATGTAATAAAAAAACAACCATATTATTCATATGAAAATAATAATCCTGCTGTTAGTGTAGAATGGAAATGGGATAAGAGCAATGCTAATGTCACAAAAGCAGATGAGTGTGGTTTATGGTATAATAATCAGATCCAATCGGATTTGAATTCTTCAAGTAAAGGATATAAAGTAGAAGAGAATAATACTGAAGGAGTCTTTTACTTTGTTGCTGATAATGATTTTTTAAAGAAAAGTCATAAATTCTACCTGCATCGTAAATATAAGCCGAAAAGTAATAATAATATTTATTATGAGGCTAATAGTGAAGAGGTTGTTATAAAGGCTTTTGCTCAAGTTGAAAATTTGAGTGTTGAGCCTGATGTAAAGACAAAACAATTACATATTATGTTTGATGTGCCTACGGTTTCTGGAGATCAATATGAGGATTGCCCTTTTTTAGTAAAAATAAATGGTTCTAATGGTGTTGATACTGTAATCGTAGTTAATTATTCTAGTAATTCGAAACAATATAAGTTGGATTATGATTTGGGTGTTGTTGACGGTATCACATATAAGGTTCGTGTTGCAAGAGAAAAAACATTTGATATTCAGGGATGGGACAAGTATATTTTAGAAAGTAAAGTTACTGTAAGTACTAGTCATTATTATCCAGATAATGTTAAAGCCGATACGTCAAAAACAAAAGATGGTGAAAATTGTATTGTGGTTTCTTGGGATCAGATTGGAAGTATATGGACAGAGGGAACACAGATGGTAATTAATCGTACAAATTTGACAACTGCAAGTACGAGCAAATTTGACATTTCGGAAACACAATTCCATGAAGGAAAGTACCAAGATATATTGATACAGCAATGTAATAATTATGTATATGACATTGAATTTACTCCAGGTGGAAATTATCCTACAAAGACATTTAATATTGACAAGAAAATATCGTTTGTGTCGATAGGCTCTTTGGAAGATTTGTCTGTCTCAAAAGGTTATTTTTCAGACAAGGTAGATTTGGGTTGGAAATCTAATAGTGAGTTTGACGAGTTTGTTGTTGAACGTCGTGAAAATGATAATCCTAGCTCTAAATTCACGAAGATTCAGTCAATAGGAGGACTGAATATTTCAGATTATGCATTGGAAGACCGTTCGTGTCAACCAGGTGTGATGTATGCATATCGCGTTTATGGATTGAAGAAATGTTCAGAAGATGTATATCAGAGTAAAGACACTTTGTATGGCTATGGCTTTAGAACGCCAACAGGTAACTTATATGGTAGAGTCGCTTTTGAAAATGGACAAGCAGAAAAAAATGTAGAGGTTCGTTTGGAAAGTGACGAAAACTTGAAGCTATACGCTTTGAAATTTAAGGGCTCTGACTTTGCAAATACTGTTACAAATAGAATTTTGCAATTTGGTTATCCGTTGACAATGCAGTTGTGGGTAAAACCAGACGAAATAAGTGGTGATACAATGACACTTATAAACGTGGCAAACTATTATAAACTTCAGTTGGTAGATGGTGTTGTGTCATTTACAGTCGGCGATACGACAATTACAACCAATAATCAATTGTTGATAGATAATTATACACACGTAAGTGCTGTTGTTGCAAATGATTCGACTATTCAGATTTATTTGAATGGTGACTTGGAGAAAGAACTCAATGGATTGAATCTACTCAACAATAAGAATAATGACATTGTTGTCTTCGGCAATAAATATAAAGGAGAAATTGATGATATCCGCATATGGAGTCGTGCGTTGAGTAAAGATGAAATTAGTAGAGATTATAATCGCTATTTGGTAGGTGACGAAAATAAACTAGACGCTTATTACACGTTTGACTTTATGTCGGATGATGAGTTCTACGACTTGAGTCATAAGGGAACTGTTTATAATGAAAACACTGGAGTTTTGAAAGGTGCTAAAAAGGTATATAGTACCCTTAGCGTAAATCAGTTGGGTTACAGAGGTTATACTAATGAAGATGGACAGTATTCTATTAATGCGGTGCCATATTATGGTAATGGTACGTCGTATACGATAACTCCTAGACTGGGGACACATCAGTTTTCGCCAAAACAAGAGGTTCGTTTTATTAGTGGAGATGCTCAGAGTCATACTATGAACTTTACAGACAAAAGTTCATTTGATTGGAGTGGTACGGTACTTTATAGTGGAGGCACTTTCCCTGTGGAGGGCGTTCACTTTAAAATTGACGGTGTTCCAGCGTTGAACAAAACGGGTGAATACATTATGACTAATGCTGATGGTGAGTTTACTATTAGTATTCCAGTCGGCATACATGAGGTGAAAGCAGAGAAAGATGGTCATACGTTTGAATTAGACGGTAGAATATGCGACTCAGAAGGTAAGGATTTGAATTATCAAGACATAAATTCAGGTCTTGTACTTTATGATAATACGAAAGTGAAGTACATAGGTCGTATATGTGGTGGAGAGATTGAAGAGAACAAACCTGTTGGATTCTCTCTTTCTAAAAACAACTTGGCTGATAATATGCAGATTGTTCTTTCTCCGACTAACACAAAAAATTATGATTTGCAAACTACACCTAAAAAGGAGACTGTTTCTCACATGATTCTTTCTGGTGATAAAGCCAAAGGAAAGAATGTTGTAGAGAAGACGACAGAGGTTGACTACAACCAGAAAGATATAACCATCCACGTCAACAATGAGACTGGTGAGTTTGTCGCTATGGTTTATCCTATTGAATATAAGGTGTCGTTGAATGTTAACGGTCATAAAGACATTACTGGTAATAATTCAGTTCTCGATTTGTCAAAGTATTTGGTTGACCAATATGAGATTTTCGAATACTCCGATTCTATTAAAACAGCTGATAATAGAGATAGCTTAGTGAAGTTCAATGATTCTATTGACTATAAGCAAAAGCAGGTGTTTACAAAACGTTATCGTGCGAAGATGGATTTGATTCAGCTTTCTGATTTAGATGACGAATTGAGTTATTTTGGAGATAGTGACTGCGAAGTTACTTCATTGACGGGCGAAAAGTCTAAAGTGCCATTGTATGTGGATTCTACAGAAACTTACACTTTTGGCTTGCCAGTGTTTTTGACAAATAAGACTTATAGAATGAGATATAATATATATGAGGAGTATCCATTCTATATTTCTGCAGACAAAACAGATCCGGAGCGTGCTGATCGTGTCGTTATAAATAATGCTGAGGTTTCATTTGGCAATAAGATGGCGGCATCTCAGGATATTGACACTACTAATAAGATTTACTCATTCAAAGTGAGTGAACCCGAAATGACTACAGCAAAAGGTAATATCAGTGCGACATTTACATATGGAGATAGTAAGAATCCGACAAGTGTCTCATTGGAAAATCCTATTGGTAATGCTAATGGAGAAGGTTTCGTTCTTGGTTCTCATCAGACAGGAACAAACTTTGTGACTGGTGGTCCTGATAAGTTCCTTTGTGTATTGCGTGACCCTCCTGGTTCGAATAGCTATTCGTATTTGGAGAAGGGAACGTCATTTACTCAGAGCTCTACTTATACTGGCTCATTCAGTCAGGAAGGTTCGGAATCATGGACAACTGGTTATAAGACAGAGACCATGCAGATTACAACTGCAGGTGTAGGAACACAGACTGGTACTGCTCAAATGATTGTGAATACAGGTTCGGATATTAAAGCAGGTATCGTACATGAGGAAGAGTATACTGGTTCAAACTCTAAATCTACATCTGTAACTCTGACAACTCGTATACAGACAAGCGACGATCCTATTTATGATGGTGCGAATGGTGACGTGTATGTTGGATACTCTACAAATATTTCGTTCGGTTCTACATATAATGTAATGCCAATTCCAATGTCGGTGTATGACTCTTTGGGTGGTGATAAATATTTTGAAGTCACTTATGCGGTGGGAGACTCTTTCGTAATAGTAAAACAGAAGGGTATAAGTGCCGTAGAACAATTCAATACTATGTTCGCTTATCCACAGATATTTATCGAACAAACTTTGTTGCCTAATTTGGTTGATTTGAGGAACTCTCTATTGTTGCCTAAGGAAACAGTAGACTTGGATAAAATGCAGGAGTTGGCTAACAAAAACAAGCAGAACTACTATGTTTCGTTAGTTCCAAAGAATGATCCGAAATATGCAAAAGAAGGGGGCTACGAGGTATATTATTATGAGAGCATGGATTCTATAAAGTGTGATACTATCAACTGTTTGAATCAAGCTATTGCGAGATGGGAGAAGGCGTTAAGCGATAACGATAGTGTTAAAGCAAACGCAAAAACTCTTTTGCAGAACTATTCGTTCCAAGCTGGCTCTAATATTGAATATAGTGAAGGCTATTCCACAAATTTAGCATCTAACCATTCGTTTAGTATTAAACTTGGTGTTTCTCTAAATGATGATTACGATGTTCAGTTGTTAGGTGTAAAGTCGAAATTTGAGTTTGAAGAGACTTTCACAACCACACAAGGTGGCGAATTTGAAAACGAAGCAGAAGCTTCGCATACAAAAGGATTTGTGTTGGCTGAAGACGGAGATGATGACTATTTGACTGTAGATGTGCTATATGAAGACCCTGACTTTGATGAAACTTATTTTGGCAATGGTGTAGGAGCAGGTAGTGCTGATACTAGCAAGTTGGCTACTAAGGATCATTATCCATCTTTTGTGTTCCGTACACGTGGTGGAGCCACAAGTTGTCCTTACGAAGGTGAACTAAAATCTAAGCATTGGAAAGCTGATCCCGAAAAGATAATCAATGTCGCTACTATGAAGTTGGAGGATCCAAAGATCAACATGCCGGTTAAGTTCATCGAGAATGTGCCATCTGGTGAGGATGCATATTTGACTGTTTACATGATGAATAATTCTGAAACTGGCGAAGATCAATGGTTCGACCTTCGTTTTGTGGATGCAAGAAATCCATATGGAGCTGTTCCAAGTATAGATGGAAACAGTATGTCTGGTTTCGCTCTTGAGTATCTTGTTCCTGCTGGTCAGGTATTGGAGAAGACTATTGCCATAACAAAAGGTACTGTATTGAACTATGATAGTTTGGCAATCGCTCTTTGCTCTAAGTGTCAGGCCGACCCAACCGACTTCTTGGATGTGATTTCTGATACAGTTTATTTCTCTGTACATTTTATCCCTTCATGTTCAAATGTGACTATCGCTAAGCCTAGCAATAATTGGACATATAATACTAATTGTTCAGTGGATACGATAGACGGTGTGGCTAAACATTATATGCCGATCACAATCTCTGGCTTTGATGTCAACTATACGGATTTCGAGCATATCGAATTGCAGTATAAACCAGCGTCTGGATCAGATAACGATTGGTTGACTTTGGCATACTACTATAAGGAGGACTCTTTGGCTAAGAATGCTGTGGCTAATGGACTTAATGCTTTCGCAATCTCGTCGACGGATGGAGGAAATATCTACTATAATTTCTATATGGATAACCTTCCAGACCAGAAATATGATTTGCGTGCGGTCTCTTTCTGCAACATCAACAATGAGTTGTATGACAATCCTTCAGAAGTCGTCTCTGGTATCAAGGATATGTACAATCCTCGTTTGTTTGGCACTCCTAAGCCTGCAGATGGAGTTTTGACTATCAATGATGATATTCGCATCGACTTTAATGAGACTATCGCAGAAGGTATGTTGACAGCCAACAATTTTGAGGTGACTGGTGTTCGCAACGGCGCTGTTTCCGACCATAGTGTCGCTATTGCGTTGGATGGAGTAAATGATTATTTGGTGACAGATGCTACTCGTAATTTCGCTAAGAAAGATTTGACTTTCGAGTGCTGGGTTAATTTTGATTCTCTTCAGAATGCGACTTTCTTCAGCCATGGTAGTGCAAATGAGGCAATATCAATGGGCATGAACAACAATGGAAATGTGGTTGTCAAAGTGGGAAGCAAGGAGATCACTTCTGAGAAAGTCCCTGCATGGGAGAAATCTTCATGGAACCATGTCGCATTGGTTTACGACAATATAGATACAACCGTGACAGCTTACGTCAACTATGTTTCTGTCATCGATGGTCAAAAGGTTGGCGCATACAATGGTAATGGAGTCGTCGAGATTGGTCGCAACGTCGCTACTCAATCTGGCAATTTCAATGGTAAGGTGGATCAGTTCCGTATTTGGAATGCTGTCCGTTCTTCTGCAACAATTCAAGCTAATAGCGCGACGCAATTGTCGGGCAACGATCTTGGTTTGATCGCTTACTACGCTATGGATGAGGCTAAGGGTAATGCGACAGAGGATAAGGCTCGTGGAGCTAACCTTATTATGAAGGGTGGTTCTTGGGCATTGCCAGAGGGTCGCTCGGCTGCGTTTGACGGAACTGATTATGTGGCATTGAATAGTTCTGCCGCTGTCATACCTTCTGATATGGACTTCACTTTGGAATTCTGGTTCAATGCTGAGAGTGGAGCGAAGAATCAGACTATCATTTCAAATGGAAACGGTATTGATAATGTGGGAGAAGATCCTGCTAAACTATTTAGTGTCGGCTTCAATGAAAACGGAGTTCTTTCTTTCAACCATAATGGTTATTCTACACTTGTGGATGGTAATTATGCAGACAACAATTGGCATAATTTCACTTTAAGTGTCAGTCGTTCTTCTGGAACAGCTCGCATATACATGGATGGACAATTGAACACCTATTTCTCTAATGACAAGGTGGACAGAATAGCATCCGACAAACTATATGCTGGTGCTCGTGTATGGCACAAGGAAAAGAGCACAGAAAAGACGATAGACCAATATTTCACTGGAAAGGTCGATGAAATACGTCTTTGGAATCTCTACCGTCAGCAGTCTCAGATAGAGTCGTTCTATAATCAAAAATCTAATGGCGACGAGATGGGCTTGCTGCTCTACTATCCATTTGAGCATTATATCGACTGGCAGGGCACAAAAGAGATGCAGTTCACATTGAACAATATTGTGAACAATGACACTACATCTGTCGCAGTCGGAAAAGTAAATGGTGTCACCAACATTCCTCCTGTTAAGAGTAAGGGTGCTGTCTCTTCTTTGTTGTATGATTGGGTTGTAAACAATGACGCTTTGATCATCACTTTGAAAGAGCAAGACTATCGTATCGAGAAGACAATTGTCAACGTGACTGTCAACAAGGTTCAAGATGTGAATGGAAACTATATTCTTTCTCCAATCACACTTAGCGCTTATGTCGACCGCAACCAGTTGAAATGGATGGACGACGCTGTGACAATCGAAAAGAAAGAGGGTGAGTCATATAAGTTTGAAATGCCAATCGTAAACAATGGCGGTTCTGTTATCAACTATAGACTCAACAATATGCCTTCATGGTTGAGTGCATCTTCTGAGTCGGGTGTCATCAAACCTTTGGAGAAACAGACTGTCAAGTTTGAGATTGACCCTTCATTGGCTGTCGGCTCATACAACGAGGTCGTATATTTGACCAACTCTAACAATGTGACTGAGCCACTTGCTCTTAATGTTACAGTGGAGGGAAGCACTCCAGACTGGAATGTTGATCCTAGCAAATATGAGTTCAACATGGCTGTCTTTGCTCAAATCAAGGTGGACGGTCAGTTCTCTAACGATGAAAAAGACATGTTGGCAGCATTCTATCAGGGAGAATGTGTCGGCAAGGCTAACATCAGTTACGACAAGACATTGGATATGTGGTATGCTTTGATGACTGTGTATTCTCCAGTCTCTAGATCTCACAATGTAGAGTATCGCATATGGGATGCAAGCAAGGGACTTATGTCACGTGCTGCGGCATCAGTGTCTGCAAATTTTGTGAACAACAGTGTCTTAGGAAAACCAGACCAGCCAATCGTCTTCTCTAATGACTCACTGAAATATCAGAATATCCAATTGAACAAGGGTTGGAACTGGGTTTCATTCAATTTGAAGAGCGAAAACATGTCTGACATGGATGCATATCTTGCAAATGGCAACTGGGCAGCTAACAGCTTTGTGAAGAACAAAAACAAGTCGGCAAACTACTCGTCGTCTTTGAAGACATGGGTGAATGAGGGAGTCTCTCTCAACAACACTGGCATGTTCAAGATCTATTCAGAGTACGACCAGACATTGTTTGTCTCTGGTTCTGACATCGACTTGGCTTCTACTGAATTAACTGTAAATGGAAAGTCTTGGAATTATATTTCATACTTGCCTGCTTATAGCATGTCGGTGAAAGAGGCTTTGGCCGACTATGAGGCGACAGAAGGTGACGTGATAAAGTCGAATGATGGATTCGCTATGTACTATGGAAATAATTGGATCGGCTCATTAAAGAACATGTTGCCAAACAGCGGCTATATGTTGAAGAATGCAGGTGCGACTAAGACGTTCAAGTATCCTACCGCATCGTCTTCTTTACGTTCAGCCACAGCTCTTGAAGCAACGGCTTCTGATTATGAGATGAACATGAACATCATTGCTTATGTCCCAGAAAAACAGGATGGTGATGTCGTACGTGCAATCGTCGGAAATGTGGAGAATGAGGTTGTGGAGGTAGAGTTGACTGACGACTATGCACTTCAATTCATCAACATCGCGGCTAATGCAGGCGATAATATCCGTTTCACTTTGGAACATGATGGTGTGACTTACGTCGCTTCTAACCAACTTTCATTTGTAGGTGATGAGGTTTGTGGCTCACCAAAGAGTCCAGTGATCTTAACTTTCAATGTGGATGGAATAGGAGATGCCTTGACTGTTTACCCTAATCCTGTTGACGACGAGTTGAACATTAAGGGTGTGGTAGACAATAACGAAGATGTCTCTATTGAGATCTTTGATCTGACTGGTAAACTTGTCTATTCAAGCACAGTGACGGTTTCAGACTACACATTGGAAGCTCTTGTCAACATGACTGATTTCTCATCTGGATCATACATGTTGAAGGTGACTCAAAACGGAGAGTCGAACACGTTCAAAATTGTAAAGAAATAAATTAATTAACGAGAATGAAACATTGGTTGTTTATAATATCAGCCGCTATGTTGTCTTCAGGATTGTTCTCTTGTAGCGACGATCCTGAGGATTATAGCGACGATCTTGCAGAAATAAAAAAGATGCAGGGTGATTTGTCTGTCAAACTCGGCTCTCTTTCCAACGCTCAGAAAGAGTTGGGCAAGAAACAAGAGGAGTTGAAAAAGAAGCAAGAGGAGCTCAATAAAAAGGTTGATGATCCAGAAGGTGGAGAAGAGGGAGGTGAAGAAGGTGGAACACCGGACACCAGCACCGTCTTCAAAAAATTTGAGAACCCAGGTTGGACTTCAGTAGCATTTGATGGGGACTTCGCTTATTCAATGACAGTGGTCTACCAGCTCCCTTCCGACTTGAAGGGCGGTGCCACAGACAACGACCTGTTTGCCGCATTTGTGGGCAATGAGTGTAGGGCAGTGGGCAAGTCCATCAATGGTGTCTTTCTGTTGACTGTCATCGGCACTGGTGATGAGACAGAGCCTGTTGTGTTCCGTTATTGGAATGCCAGCACCCAATACATGTATGAATCGTTGGATAAAATCCAATTTACTCCTGATTTAATTTATGGTGTGGTGGATAATCCAAAGACATTCAAGTGTAGACATTTCTAATGCTTGAATAGAACAGATTTTAATTAGGGACACTCATTAGGGTGTCCCTTTTTGTATGTCTCCCAATAGTTTGGAGTTTCATCATTCCGTCTTCTTATGGAAGAATCGTCCGGTAAGACTTTCTGTGTCTATAGTGTTGATGAAGGCATCGGGATCTTCCTGCTTAATGATGCTGACAATTGAAATATATTGGTCTTTGCCGATGACGGAATATACGATGAAAGTCTCTTTATGTTCGTAAGAGCCTTCCGCTTTGATGATTGTGGCTCCGTGATGACTTTTAGCGTGGATGATTTCACTCACCAATTCCGGATGTTTGGTGACTACAAGCAAAGTCTCTTTCTGATAATGCTGGAACAACAGGTGGATCATCTGTGTGGAAGCGTATTGGAAAATGATGGAATACAGAGCTTTGTCCCATCCGAAAAGAAGTCCGGCGACAGAAAGAATGACAGCGTTGATGCCAAGCACAAAATTCCATGAATCCATGTGTTTCTTTTCCGACATGTAGATGGCGATGAAGTCTGTTCCTCCCGACGTCGCTTCCACTGACAAACAAATGCTGATGGCTGTTCCGTTGATGATTCCTCCGAAGATCGAGACAAGCAATACGTCATCCGTTATGGTATATGCGGGAATAAGGTCGGCAAACAGACCGACAAGGAAAATCATCAGACAGGAGTAGATGGTGAATTTCTTTCCGATGAACTTGAATCCAATAAATGCTGGAATGGCATTCAGGAGTATGTTGATCGGTGAATAAGGAATGTCAAGATCAAAAAAAAGTTTGACGGCACGCTGGATAAGGAGTGTCAGACCTGTGGCTCCTCCCGGAAGAAGGTTGCCAGCTTGCACAAAAGTCTTGATGTTGACAGCCATAAGAAGGGCTGCTAAGATGATGACAAGAATTCTTTTGGTATCCTTTTTCAAGTCGAATATTTTAGTTTCCATGTTTATCTGTTTAATGGGTATGCAAAGTTACAATAAAAACATTCGCAACCAAATTTTGCAAAAAAAAGGCTGAATCCAACCACTGGATCCAGCCTCCTCAACCTCAAATACCATTTAATTTTTAGCTTATGGCTTTTTGCTATTAGCCATCAGCCATTAGCTATTGTTAATTATCAAACACCAATCCGTCGTCGTTGGCATCAACGATAATTGGCTTCTCTTTGTTCACGCTACCTGCCAACAGCTTCTTTGACAATTCGTTAAGAAGGTAACGCTGCAAAACTCTCTTCACCGGACGTGCACCAAACTCTGGATCGTATCCTTCTGTTGTGATGAACTCCTTAGCCTTAGGAGTAAGCTCGATATTGACATCCACGTCGGCAAGCATTTTCTTGATTTTTGCGACATGCAAGTCTACAATATTACCAATCTCATCCTTATTAAGTGGAGTGAACATGACGATCTCATCGATACGGTTCAAGAACTCAGGTCGGATAGTCACCTTCAACATGTCCATGACAGCGTTTTTTGCAGACTCCACTGTCTCGACTCTGTTTTCTGGTGTCATCTTCTCGAATTTCTCACGGATCTCATGAGATCCCATGTTTGATGTCATGATGATGATGGTGTTCTTGAAGTCGACGACACGACCTTTGTTGTCGGTCAATCGTCCGTCATCCAACACCTGAAGCAGGATGTTGAATGTGTCTGGATGGGCTTTCTCTATCTCATCAAACAACACAACACTGTATGGTTTACGACGGACAGCCTCTGTCAACTGACCACCCTCATCATATCCTACGTATCCCGGAGGCGCTCCGACTAGACGTGAGACTGAGTGCTTCTCCTGATACTCACTCATATCAATACGTGTCATCATAGTCTCGTCGTCGAACAAGAATTCAGCCAACGCCTTGCTCAACTCTGTCTTACCGACACCTGTTGTTCCAAGGAATAGGAATGAACCAATTGGTCTCTTCGGATCCGACAATCCGGCACGTGAACGACGTACAGCATCTGATATGGCTGTGATTGCCTCGTCTTGACCAACGATTCTCTTGTGCAACTCCTCCTCCAAATGAAGTAGTTTCTCTCGCTCACTCTGGCGCATCTTCGTCACAGGAATACCAGTCCAACGGCTTACGATGTATGCGATATCATCTTCGTCGACCTCCTCTTTGATCATTCGGCCCATACCGTTGTCCTCAAGCTGTTTCTCCAACGACTTGATTGCCTCCTCGGAGTCTTTTATCTTACCATAACGAAGCTCAGCTACAAGCGCGTAATCTCCCTCACGTTCTGCTTTCTCCGCCTGGAATTTATAATCCTCGATTTTAGCTTTCTCCGCTTGAACCTGGTTGACAAGCTCTTTTTCGCTTCCCCATTTAGCCTTCATCGCCGAGCATTCGTCTCTCTTCTCTGCAATTTCAGCGTTCAAAGCGGCAAGTTTCTTTTCATCATTCTCTCTCTTGATCGCCTCACGTTCAATTTCAAGCTGCATGATGTCACGCTGCAAAGTGTCTAGTGCCTCAGGCACAGAATCAATTTGTATACGTAGACGTGATGCTGCCTCATCAATCAAGTCGATTGCCTTATCTGGCAAGAAACGGTCTGTGATATATCTGCTTGAAAGCTCGACAGCTGCGATGATAGCGTCGTCTTTGATACGCACCTTGTGGTGTGTCTCGTATTTCTCTTTCAATCCACGAAGGATGGAAATTGTGCTTTCCTTGTCTGGCTCATCCACCATGACTTTTTGGAAACGACGCTCAAGAGCCTTGTCCTGCTCGAAGTATTTCTGATACTCATCAAGTGTTGTCGCACCGATTGATCTCAGCTCACCACGCGCAAGAGCTGGTTTCAAGATGTTTGCGGCATCCATTGCACCCTCTCCCTTACCTGCACCTACCAGAGTGTGGATCTCATCAATGAAAAGGATGATCTCACCGTCGGATTTCGACACCTCATTGACCACCGATTTCAAACGCTCCTCAAACTCACCTTTATATTTGGCACCTGCCACAAGAGCACCCATATCCAACGAATACAACTGCTTTGTTTTCAAGTTTTCAGGCACATCTCCGCGTACGATTCGATGAGCAAGTCCTTCAGCTATCGCTGTCTTACCTGTACCTGGCTCACCAATCAAAATAGGATTGTTCTTGGTTCGACGTGAAAGGATCTGAAGCACACGTCGGATTTCCTCATCACGGCCAATCACCGGATCAAGTTTACCTGTACGCGCACGCTCATTTAGATTGATTGCGAATCTTTCAAGAGCCTGATATGATTCCTCCGCGCTGTCTGATTTTACTGTATTTCCTTTTCTCAATTCCTTAATCGCCTTAGCTGTGTCTTCAGCGGTCATACCGAATTTCTTCAATACTATCGCTGCCGCGCAATCAGTGTTTAGCAAACCAAGGATCATATATTCCACAGTGACGAAATCATCACCGGCTTCCTTGCTTAATGTTTCAGCTTTAAGGAGCATTTCATTGGTCATGTGGCTGAAATATGGCTCTCCACCTCTGACCTTTGGCCCCTGAGCCACCATCCTGTCTATAGCCAACGCAATATTTTGGGCATTGGCTCCAGTTTTATTCATTAGGAAGTTGACAATATTATCGCTCACTTTGAGAGCCGCCTTGAATATATGTTCCGGTTCTATTACTTGCTGCCCGGAGATTTGCACTATTTTAATAGATTCTTTAACGACCTCCTGCGCTTTTAATGTGAAATTTTTAAAGTCCATAATCGTCAAATTTTAGTGTTATACATATTTCGTTACACCAGTGAATGTTCAAAATGCGTGCCAACACAAAAAATATGGAGAAAATAATTGCAGGCGTGACAGAAAGTCCATCAAAACCATCTTTTTCAGTCGGTTGTGCGACAATTTGGCAGACTTCTCCTCCGTTTCTCATAAAAAGACGAAGTCTTTCTCTGTGAACTTTTTCTCTCTGTGTTTTTTTTAATTTTATGTGCTCGCCTACGGCTCGCACGTGGAAAGGGGTTAGGGCGTTCCGCCCTTAACAATCCTCAGTTATGACTCTTCCAACTATCTTTTTGATTTCGTCGAATTCACGTTAATTAAGAAGAACTGATAGCTCAAAATTTCCCAATTAAATTTGAATGCCCCCTTATTTTTCATAATTTTGCGCAAAAATCGTAAATAATGAATCATTTAGTGTCGCCGTCTCTATTGTCGGCGGATTTTTTGAATTTGGGCGACGATATCAAAATGCTCAACGAAAGTGTGGCAGACTGGTATCACCTTGATATTATGGATGGCGTGTTTGTGCCAAACATCTCTTTCGGTATGCCTGTGATCAAGGCAATCGCAAGTAAGGCTACAAAACCGCTTGATGTCCATCTGATGATTGTTGACCCCGACCGTTATGTGGAGGAGTTTCACAAACTTGGGGCAAAGGTCTTGAGTGTCCACTACGAGGCTTGCACTCATCTTCACCGCACTTTGCAGCATATCAAATCGTTGGGTATGTTGGCAGGTGTCACATTGAATCCGCACACTCCCGTCTCAGTGCTTGAAGAGATTATCTGCGACGCGGATGTTGTGATGCTTATGAGTGTCAACCCTGGATTTGGCGGACAGAAGTTTATTGAAAACACTCTGGATAAGGTTCGCCGCTTGAAGAAAATGATCGTTGAAAAGGGATCAAATGCCAAGATTGAGATTGACGGTGGTGTCAATTTCGAGACAGGCAAGCAACTTCTTGACGCAGGTGCAGACATTTTGGTGGCAGGCTCATTTGTGTTCGGTGCAAAAGACCAGAAAGCCACAATCGCTGGATTGAAAAATTTGTAATACATCTGTAGAGACGGGGTGCACCCCGTCTCTATTAATATCCCATAGGGATATAATGTTGGTAACGTACAAAAAAATATGGATTTTATAATTAAGTCGATTCGTAGATTCCCATATCTATTCCTGACATTCTTTTTCGCTTTAGGAGTTGTGGCAGAATACAACCTCCAGTTGGGTGACATCAATTATATTGGTGTTGCAGTGACTTTTATTGCCGCTTTGTCGGCATTCTTTGTCTATATAAAGAAGTGGCGTAAACGGTATTCGTCCTTTTCTCCGTTTTCTTTCTCATCCTCGATTTCGCTCCTTTTCACATTCTTTTTCCTTGGAGGCGTCTGCGAACATTGTTGCCATCCGATTTCCTCCGACGAATTGGCGTCTTGTGGGGCGACGGAGATGACGACGAGAGTGGCAATGATCAGGAGTGTTCCCAAACTGACCAAGAACAGAAAGATCAGTTGTGAGGCGGATGTTTATTGTGTAGACGCGAGGGATTCCATCTGCCATCCCGTCTATACAGTGCTGACGTTCGACACTTGCGATGCCTCATTAAAAAAGGGCGATTTCATCGTCTTTTCATCTGCATTGAAGTCGACGGAGAGTAGTGAGACAATCGGCTTCAACTACGACACTTATCTGCGTAAGAAAGGGGTTGAGGCTACTTCTCTGGTCAAACGATTCAGAGTTTTAAACTCTGATTCATCCACAAAGAGTTGCGATTTTTCGTTGGAGACATCTGCGTCGAATTTGAATCTCGCTCTACAAAATTCTTTAAGGGGCAGGGCATCGTTGTGCGCGGATGAGCGAGATCTTATCATCGCCATTACGCTTGGCAACAAAACGGAGATGGACGACGGTCTGAAAGAGGCCTACTCCAAAGCTGGAGCAAGTCATCTGCTTGCGGTGAGCGGACTCCACGTCGGAATCATAATATTGATTGTGGAGTGTCTGGTGGGTATGGCGATACATCCTAAAAAAAGGCCGTACATATTTGCCGCTGTATTGCTTGCCATCATTTGGGGATATGCCTTCCTGACAGGTTTGGCGGCATCCGTGGTGCGGACATCGCTTATGTATACTGTTTATCGGGTGGCTATGCTCCTGTTCAGCAAACCGAATCCGATAAATGTGGTGTCGTTCACAGCATTTGCGATGCTTGTGTATAATCCGTTCAATATTTTCGATCTGGGATTTCAATTGAGCTTTTCCGCCGTCTACTCGATTTTGCTTTTCGGACAGCCATTGATAGACAAAATTGAAAGATTGATACCAGAGATAAAACTGAAGGGTCGGGTGGGGCAGATAGTGTCCAAGATCAGGACATATACGCTTGGAAGTGTCGCGATCAGCATTTCCGCTCAGATTCTCACCACTCCTATCATCCTCTTCACATTCCACACGCTGCCCATCCTCTCAATCGCATCAAGCCTCTTCACAATTCCATTGGTGACGGTGCTGATTCCATTGACATTCATTTATTATGGATTTTTCCTGCTGTCGACGGTGCTGCCATTGTTGGGTGTCGTAGCCGACGGAGTGCTGTATATCACAGCCGTTGTGGCGAAATCGGTGAATGCGATTGTTTATTACACTGCGGATATCTCGTTCTGCACCGTCGACAGACTGCCATTCTACGGCTATGATGTGGCGGCTTATATAATTGTCTTCCTGCTGATTGCCGCATATCATAATTATCGCAGACTTTCATTGTTGTGGATTTCTGCCTCGATCTCGACTGCTTATTTCGTTTTTGCCTTTGTCGACGGAATGAATATGAAGGGTCGTAGAATGATGGCAGTGTATAACGTGAATGGCGTTACTGCAGTGAACAGGATGATGGAATCGAATGCATTGTTTGGATGCAACGACACACAAAAAGTGGCTAGGAAAGCAGGTGAATTTTGGACAAATAGTCTTATGACACCACCGTCGCATACAGAGAAAACATATTTTGAATTTGAAAAACATCGCGTCTACATGCTTTCCGACAAAACGGAGATTAAAAATGAAACGACTCCATTAGAGGTTGATATTCTGATTCTGACGAATAATGTGGCTACGAAAATGAGCGATCTGAAGAATTTCAGATATAAGACGCTGATTGTGGATGGAAGCAATAAATATTATGTGGCAAAAAAGTGGAAGGAAGAGCGGGAGAAGAGTGGGGCAGACTGCCATATAGTGCGGTTTGACGGCAGTTGGGTGGAACGGTGCCATGAATGAATCTTCACAACCGTGTGTAGGGTAGGTCGTAGGGGCAGGTTTCAAACCTGCCCGCTGTTTTCCATTCCCGAGACGTTGTCCCGGGTTACTCTCGCTTTGCTCGGTATCGTCTTTCAGACGAAATGCCTTCCCCCCAATCGCACCTGCATTTTCATGTGCTCGCCTTCGGCTCGCACTAGAGAAGAAGAGGGGGTTAGGGCGTTCCGCCCTTAACAATCCTCAAAATCAGAAGTTAAATGAGAATGATAATTTTTATTTGATAAAGTCATTAGAAAACTATTGATACAATTTTAAATATGATTGATTATTAACTGATTGAAAAGATAATTCCAAAATATCTGCCGTATATGTTTGGAAGTAACGAAAAAAGTGCTACCTTTGCACTCGCAAACGAAAAGATGGCGGGATAGCTCAGTTGGTTAGAGCGTCGGATTCATAACCCGGAGGTCACGAGTTCAATTCTCGTTCCCGCTACTAAAATTTGCATATGGCGGATTAATGTAGTGGCCTAGCATGCATGCCTCTCACGCATGAAACTCGGGTTCAAATCCCGGATCCGCTACTAAAAAGATATAGACAGCAGACTTTACTCGAAAGAGGTTTAGAGCGGTCGACATGGCGGATTAATGTAGTGGCCTAGCATGCATGCCTCTCACGCATGAAACTCGGGTTCAAATCCCGGATCCGCTACTAAAAAGGACATATCAAACGATATGTCCTTTTTTTGTGTTTGCCCCGAGACTCCATCCCTTTGTGCTCTCACGTTGCTCGCTAGCGTCTTTCAGACGGAATTGCCGAACGAAAATGCCGAGTGACACATCTATCTCGTAGGGGCAGGTTTCAAACCTGCCCGATGTTGATATAGACAAGAGATTTTATATTCCTCCTTTTCGACGGTTGCACTCTCTGCACAACATTTGGCAGTTATCTGCTGTTGTACGTCCTCCGTCGTGCCATGGAGTGATGTGGTCGGCTTCCATCTGTGAGAGTTCAAAATGATTGCCACAATCTGCGCAAATGCCTTTCTGACGTTCGTAAGCGGCAAGTTTTTGAGCGTCTGTAAATGCCCGAATAGATAAATATTTTTCTTTGCGTGTAAGAATATATGGATAGATTCCACTTTTCTTGCTCACATCGTCATCCAAAATAAGTTTTGCAACCTCTTTGTTTATCGCCTCTGAATCATACACTTCATCTTTGTATTTTTTGTAGAGCGTACCCCAATCCACACCTTTCATGATTTTTTTGCGTTCTTTGGTTGGCTTGAATGTTGATTCTATCCAAGTGATGACAGATTGGAAGAATTGCCATAGAGCGGCTGCATTCGCGTCGTGCTGGTGGTTCGCCATATAAGTTGCTATATTACCGTCTGAAATCCAGGATATGGCAGTCTCAAGATAGTCTTGACGATTGACAGCACCTGTCATGTAATCACTGCCTATTTTAGCTGCCGGACAACCTATCTTGCTGAAATAACGTTTGGCATCGTTCACCCAACTGCCTGCGTAGACGGCGTTGCGAAGCTCCTGCTCCGTCAGTTTTTCTCCAGCGATGTTGATTGTCTCAAACCATTTCAGTTTCTCACTGTCGGTGCCGCTACAGATGTAAATTTGCAGTTCATAATTAAGAATCTGTTCCTTCTCGTCTTCCTGCATGTTGTGGAAGTATCTGAACATATATGAGAACTCTCCATTTACAAACTGACAGATTGAGATAGTGCGTTGCTGGCCATCGATGATTTCATACGTGCCGTCTTCACGCGTCGCCCAGTACATCACGTTGAGAGGAAATCCTTGTGTGAGAGTGTCGATTACGGCAGCACGTTGTTTCTCCCCGTAGACAAATTCACGCTGGTAGGGTGGACGCACATCTAGCCTTCCTCCGTATGCTTTCACTCCCTGCTCGGCATTGTCCGCATAACCCTCGGTCAGCTCGCGGACGGTGATTTTATGTAGCTCTATTTTCATTAGAATATCGAATTATTTTTGTTGAGATTGGGGTTAATATTACCGAAGCATGTCTCTTAGCACTATCTCATATGCATCTTTCCAGTTTGACTGCCATTCGATGTAACCTTCGTGAGTTCGGCTTTGTCGAATGCTATCCACTGATACTATAATATTTTTTGTCATTTTCTTTCCTCTGTTTAAAGATAGGAACGAAGATGGGGTATATTCCCATGTCGTATATAGAAATCCACTCATAGGTTCTTTTTTTACGTGAATGTGAAGACTATCGATGGTGATGGAATCCACGTTGGACATTTTCTGCAAAATAAGTGGCAGATGTTCTCTTTCTCCTTCGATAACTGCACGTTGTGCTTCTTCTTCGGTTAGTACTTGTTTGTCGCATGACACAACTGAAAATAGTATAGTACTCAGTACCAAATAATAAAAAAATCTTTTTGTGATCATATAATTTAGTTTTTCTTTATCTTTTACAAATAAACATTTCGTCTTTTCTCCGCAAATTATGCGGTGAATATTTCTGCTTTTCACCGCAAAATATGCGGTGAATGTGGCGAGTTTTCACCGCATTTATGTTACTTCTTCCCATATTCCAATTCAGGCTCCGCCACCATGCTCATCTCAGACTCAATTATCTGATATGCTTTTGGCGACGACGTTTGCTCCGTCTCCGCAATATGTGGCTGCTTGCGACGAATGAGGATGCGGGCATAAGTTTCTTTTCGGTTAATAGAGAACCGATGTCCATAATGTGGATTGTCTTCAACATATCTGTCTAGTCCTACTATTTCAAACTGTTCTGGATTATACTTGTCCAGAAAAGTGATAGGCACACCCATCACACCGTCATAGTCCATAGGAATGTCGGCAACTTTATTCACATTGATTGCATTGTAGTTGTCGTATTGTGGATACTCTTGTTCGTTGTAGGACTTATAAAGAATCAATTCCTCATGTCGTTTGGCTATATCAAGATTGGTAAACCAGCAGATGTTTCCCATACTTCTCCATTTCTGCCCGGTCTCGTCAATCCAGAAACGTGTCGGTTTGGGCTCATAATAATCAGGCACTTTGAACTTTGCAAAAGACAATGTGCTTCCAAGCCAAAGCTGGTTTGCCTTTATATATGAGAATATCTCTTTGTATGTTATGGCGTTTTGGTTACCAATAATTACAAATTTCTTGTTGTATTTCATCAATTGGGCTACATATTCCCTGAAAAGGGAGAATGGGGGATTGGTAACCACAATATCCGCTTGTTTCAGCAGTTCGATGCATTCTTGGGAGCGAAAATCTCCGTCGCCTTTCAGATAATTGATTCCTATCTCCTCAGGATCAGGCACTCGATTGCCGTTGTGGTCACCTGTGTATTCGAGCCAGATGGCACGCTCCGAATTATTTTGGCTGAATAGGTCTCGCTCTTGATTTTTATAACAGGTAGTGATGAGTTTTTTCAGACCTAATTGCTCGAAATTATAGCTGAAATAGTGGAAGAAATTGCTGATGCGTGGATCGTCGCAATTACAAAGCACTACTTTGTCTTTAAAATGCTCTTTGTAGTGCTTCAATTCGTTTTCTATGTCGGAGAGTTCCGTGTAAAACTCATCCTCTTTTGCCTTGTTTGCAGCATGCAAACTTTTATTTCCTGCCATAACGATTGATAGCTTTTGCATCCACTATCAATCTTCACATTAGGATATAAGAAAGGTGTGAGCCTTTCTATCTCGTCCACGAGGAGCCTCGCATGAACCCCGTATTCCACCTAGATTAGCCCACACCTTAACGGTATGAGCATCAACTTTATGGTGGAACACGGGAGCGTATACTCCTGTGGATTAGCGTTTATCCCAATGATTCGGAATCATCAGTTTGCGAGGCTTTTGATTCGGACAAGAATAATAGCTAATGCTTTGTTATTTAATATGTTGTTTTACTCTTTTATCCTTTTTTGTCTTTTTTAGTTTATGCAAAGATAATCAATTAAATTCATTCCTCGCATAGGATTTGTCTGCTTTGCGAAAGAAGAGTGAAATTTGGAGGTGATTTATCGGCTTTATCTTAGCTTAACGTCAAGTAGATGAAAAATATATAATAAAACCACAGAGACACAAAGCTCAAAGCATTTCTATTGCGGGCAGGTTTGAAACCTGCCCCTACGATCATGGATTTGATTGACTATTTGTATTTGGAAAAAGACATAAATAATTTATTTTGTAGCTTTTGAAAGCTTTTCTGTTCATTTTTGCTATCTTTACTACGAAAATTCTTATGCTCGAAAAAGAACTATGAAACGGATTCCGATAAAATTTTTCAAAAATTAGGTCCCGACGAAATTATCAAACATGTCGGTTCCTTGGTCAAGTTTGAGAGTCTTTGTTGTGAATTGAAGTTAAATAGTAGTCGAACGTCTGTTCCTTGGGTGTACATATAACAAATAGGGACAGCTTGGATTATGAGGTTGATATAACAAGTACAAAAGTTAAATAAAATGGAAAAAAACACATCATTAGAGTTGTTCGATGGACAACTGATTCGCGTGGAATGGGATTCGGAAAAGGAAAAATATTGGTTTTCGGTAGTTGATGTCATCGCTGTGCTCAACGACAGCGACTATCAGACGGCTCGTAAATACTGGAAGGTATTGAAAGGCAGACTTGTAAAAGAAGGATTTGAAGTGGTAACAAATTGTTACCAGTTGAAATTAGTCTCACCGGATGGGAAAAAACGTCTTACAGATGTCGCAGATCTAGAACAGTTGTTTCGAATAATACAGACGATTCCTTCAAAGAAAGCTGAGCCAGTCAAACGTTGGCTTGCAGATGTCGGACATCAACGTGTGGATCAAATGATAGATCCTGAACTTACCTTTCAGATGGCAGTGGATGATTATCGTCGTCTGGGATATCCCGAAAAGTGGATTGAAAATCGTTTGAAGTCTATACGTACACGCAATGAACTAACCAACGAATGGAAGCGTTCGGGTGTGACAGAGACAAAAGATTTTGCCATTCTTACGAACATTCTTACTAAAGCATGGAGTGGCATGACCACAGGAGAATACAAACAATTTAAGGGCCTCACTAAAGAAAGCCTTCGTGATAATATGACAAATCTAGAACTTGCACTCAACACTCTTGCTGAGGCGGCAACAACTGAAATATCAAAACATCGTAATCCCAAAACTATGGGAGAAAATCGTCAGGTGGCACAAAACGGTGGACACGCAGCAAAAATTGCCCGTTTGGACATCGAAAAGCAGATAAAACGTAGTGTCATATCATCCCAACGTGCTTCAGAGCACTTTGATATTGATGGTGATGTCGAAACGAAATCATTGCCTGAAAAAGAATAGATGACTTTACATATCGACTCTATAATCTTTCTTGCCTACGACACATAGTATAAAAAGAGAGCATACCACAATGTGATATGCCCTCTCAGAATAATGATATGTAAAAGATTTTACTTCACGATAATCTTGTAGGCTTTGCCTTCAACTTTCACAATGTAGATTCCCTTGTGTAGGTTGATAGCTCCTGCCTTGCCTGTGTATACAGTGGCTCCGCTGATGCTTATTACCTTTACATCCGCGTCGTTCGCACCGTTTACAACCAAATTGCCATCTTTATAGAACACTGATACTGCCTTGTTGGCAACATTTGAAACTCCTGTGTAGCTGGCCATTGATTCGTAAACTGTGATGGTTGCAGTCGCCTCTCTTTCAGCTTGATAACCTGTTTTGTAAGGGTCGCTCCATACATATTTGATTTCATACTTTCCTACTGGCAACTCGAATGGAGTCATGTACTCAACTTTTTCTCCATCGATTGTGGCTTCCGCTACAACCTGATTAGCAATAGCTGTTTTGTCGATACTGTCGTTCTTTGCAATATACTTGATTGTCAGTGGCTCTAGTTTTATGGTAGCCTTGCCAGTCAAAGAATCTGCCACGACACGGTATGAAGACAATTTAGGAGTCTCTTCTTCAATGTAGACAGGAGCTACACTTGGCCAACACTGAATCAACATTCTGCTTGAATTGCCAGCCTTGTCTGTGGCAATGACAGGTATATCGCAGCTTTTAGCTCCATTCTTAGCGGCGTAAATTACTGTCTTTATAATCTCGTCAAAATCGTTTTCTGGCAATTTGACAGTTTTGATATAACCGTCAACTAAGTCATAGATGCCGTCTACTTTAATTTCTGAATCTATAGTGTATTCATGCAAACCGTTTCCTGTCGTATCCATAGCCATGGAAATGTGAGGAAATTCATCTTCTAGCATAAATGGACCTTCTGGATCAATGAATAGATTAGTGTTTGAACCAGCGTCTTCAATTGTCAAAGAACCATAGACAAACTTAGTAGGCTCTCCTATGACTGTGTTTATATTATATGTGTTTATCTCAAAAATATTAAGTTTGATATCTACATCCTTAAAATATGAGACTTGGCCTTTAACAGTTATATATGCCTCGGCTTTGCTTGCAACGTGATTCTTAGTGTAAATCCAAGATCCAATTCCTGGGCCCATTCCATCTTCTATAGCTGTCACGTAATCTTTGATCAACAAAGTCATTGGCTGATCAACAATAGAGTAGTGGATATTCTCAATTAAGATGCCTTCCTCGTTGATGTAAATTTTTGAGTCGAGAACAAATGCTGAATCAGACTTGATTTTGAAGCTGTCTGTCTTCGTATATTCTAGATCCTTCTTCTCAATAACCACACCTGCAGCTGCCTTTCCTAACACTACAGTGATTTTGTAATTCAATTTGACAAGTGGCATGTCAAGAGTGATGTCGACGGTGCCGCTGATTGAACCATCTGTATACAGAATGATATGAGCTTCTGCAGGCACGTACATTTTGTATTCGTCAACATACATGTTTGTGGCACCAGAAATAATCACAGAACTTCCATCATCTGCATTACTCATTGTATATGTTAGGTCTTCAAGCACCATTCTTTGTTTTAGAGACAATCCGGCAACAGAAATCTCATAGTCTGTCATTGTGAAATCTGCTTTCTTTTCGTATAACCTGATGCCTACAGCAGACGAGTCGTTATTGGTCTTTGTGGTGTCATTGCCTTTTGTCAAGTCGACTGCTTTGTTGTAGAATGGCACGTTGTCAAACTCCAACTCTTTAGTTACTACTGTATCAGCATCCACAACTTTTTTGAGTGTGAAGTCACATGATGCATCTAATGACATGAACCCAAGACTTTTGGAAGCAGAGAATGAACCTGAACCATTTCCTTCGGCATCAATAGTCGCATCAAATTTTGTTATTGTAAGAGTCTCTTTTGCTATTTCGAATATGGAATTTGAAGACTCTTTAAGTGTTAATCCATTATTAGATTCCGTACCATTAAGTTCGGATACGGAAGCAGAACCATTGTTGATATCTCCCAACATTTGAATTTGCACGTCAAATCCAGAGAATCTGATTGTATATGTGCCGTCTTTGCTGTAAATGACGAATGCATCAACATCGTTTGACTCTCCTTTAGCGACTCCTCCGAATTTCATAGTCGCTTTATACTTGCCGGTGTAGTCGGCGGCAAGTGCAGTATTGAGTAGCCCGAATAATAGTGCTACTGCAAATAAAAATTTTGTAATTGTCCTACTCATAATGAAAACTTTTGATTACTAACTTATAACCAGCAAAAATAGAAAACCTTTTTTCTCCATCAAAACTTATTGTTGATTTTTTTTGTTCCATTATGTATTTTTATGTGAGCCCGACGAATTGCAATCTGCGAATTCAAAATAACGATTTTCTACTTTTTTATTGAATTCTCACCTCCTTTTCTCAGGAAAAAGGCGTAGCCTTTCTCTATGAACTTTGAGTCTCTGTGGTTTTATTTAATTCTGTGTGCTCGCCTACGGCTCGCACGTGGGGAGGGTTAGGACGTTCCGTCCTTAACAATCCTCTTTATGGCACTCCAACTATCATTTTCTCTTTTTTATTTCATCGAACTAACGTTAAAATAAAAAAACCGACAGATTGGTCTGCCGGCTTTTGGTATAATCGTTTTTTCGATTAATCATCTCTTGATGTCGTTTCTGTCAACAACAGATGAAGCTTGAATCCGAATTTAGACGTAGTGATTGGGTACGACGTAGAAACCCTTGGCTTTGACACGCTTCTGTCGTAGAAGAACGATATCTTCATCGCTTGGCTCACAACGTATTCCGCAGTAAACTCTGCCTTTAGAGTCTGCAATCCGCTGCTTCTCTCTTCGATTGTGTTGGCGATAGTCTCAAACTTACGAATGAATGCCTCTGTATTCTTGAAGTCGATATCCAAGTTGAGGTTCAAGTCGTTGTTGACTTTTGTCTTTTTCTTCTTGTCGACAAATCCGATGACAACTCCGAAATTGTCAATTCGGTATCCTCCTCCGATCTTGAATCCCTTGCTGTAAGACTCTACAATCTGAAGTGCTGGTATATCCAATCCGACGGTACGGTTCCTGTTGAACTCAAACTTCATTCGGACGCTGTTCTTCAAAGTCGAGTTGATTCCGATCAACGGGTTGAATGCCTCTGTCAGGTTGACATTGTCGACCTTTGTGCTTCTCACCAAGAATGGAGTAGCTTCACCTTCGTCTTGGATTATTCCGAATCCGTTCAAATCGTCATACAGTGGATCCCAGTCCAAATGTTTGCTGAATGAGTTGACATTGTATGTACACTTGTATCCGTGAGTGATGTTGAATGCCTTGAATCCCTCTTTTAATATTGGAGCCTTGCTCAACAAATCCAAAGTGAACTTCCAGTTTGGAAGCATCTTTCCGACTCTGCGGATGATCTTTTCGTCTTTGTTTCTGTCAAGATTCTCTCCCTTGTATGCGGAAACGAATGCTGGCACCAGCACGTCGGCTGAGTTCAGTGGCACTTCCGCGTCACCTCTGTTTGGATTGGTTTTCTCAATATGAGCACGCATCTTGTAGACGTTGTCGATGAACTCTGCGAATGTCTCGCTTGAAGTCGTGGCTCCACGTTTGAATGACGATCTGCGTATTGCGATATCGGTGTGGCTGTGTGTTCCGCTGAACAAATCCTCTACTCCCTTGTGGTAGCCATCAAAGTAGTAGATCTCATCTCCCTTGTTCCATGATGCGGCTGCATTCAAATCAAATTTTATACCAGTGTATGGCTCCAAAACTGTCTTTACCTGCACTGTTTGGTCGTGAGTCAAGACAATAGGGTTGACCACATCTTCAAGACCCAGCTGGTTCTTGTTGATAGCCTCTTCAATTGCATCCGCAGCACGGTAGAAACCGAATGTGAATTTAGCTCCAGGCTCTCCGCTTCCTGCCTGACCTAAGAATCCGCTACCCTTGTTATATCCGTTCAGTGTGGTTCCTTCTGTCAGACGGATGTTTCCGCTCACATTTCTCACCATCATCAGACCTCTTACGAATCCATCGAGAATGTCTCCAAGTTTTTCGTTCTTTCTCAATTTTTGCTTGACGGTGATGGTGATATTAGCAACGTCTTCTTTGGCAATGACATTGATAGCATTCTGGTCGATTACCTCATACTTCAAATCGTATGGTTTGCCATCCTTGTCGACTGCCTCCACGATGATTCTGTTTGCTGCAAGACGGTGGCTGATTCTTGTCTTGTTGCCCTTCTTCAGACGCAGATTCTTTCTTTCATACGTCTTTGCTTCCTTTGCTTTTGGAGCTTCTACAACTTCGTCATCTTTCTTGGTTGTGTCTTTTCTTGCCGCAAGTTTCTCATTTGCTTTCTTTGAAAGTGCCGTCTTTGAGAATTTCTTATTCACATCCTTCAAGTAGCTCGACTTGTTGTATAGAGTCTCCATGTTGAAACGAATATCGCCATTCCAAGAACGCTTTGAGTCTGCAATATCATTGTTCGACGTGTATGTGTTTGGATTGATGGTTACACCTCTTTGCCAATCATAGTTGCCTGTATAAGACGCATTTGCAGTGATCCAGTCGAATGCTGAAATCTTGTTGATTGGAATAGCATAGCTGATGTTGAGCTGCTGAGAGTAGTTGTATGGCTCACCGGCTGCCAAGAAACTTTTCAACGTCGATTCTCTCAAGTCTTTAGCCCACTGTGAGATAGAGTCCTCACGCAAATCATATATGTATTCACGGTTGTATTTGTACTCTCTCATACGAGGCAAGTCAAGATATTCGGAGTTGAACGCAAGCGACTCTTCAATCTCAGAATTCATTGCCGTGGCGAACGAAAGCTTGATGTTCTTGGTGAAGTTCCACTTGATATCCGCGCGACGTGTCATGTTGAAATTCTTGTCCCAAGTCATGTCTGTGATGAGGTCTCTCTTTGTGATCGTCGTAGGATCAGATCCCAATTCACGTGCCAACACTTCGTTGTAAGAACGGTCCATGTTGAGAGAGAAGGTATAGCTGTTTGGCATTGGATAGAATCCAAAGTCGGTGAACAGTTTCCATTTCTTGGTCTTGAAGAATTTTGAATTTTTGAATGGCATCAACGCTTTAGGAGATAGTGAATATGAGTAGTTGAAATCTCCACGGTAAGTGCGTGTCATATCATACTGCACATCTATATCATGCTCATTACGTTTTGTGAATGCCACAGAGAATGAGAAGTTGGCAGGGTCGTAAGGCATAGGATCCTTACTTGCAATGCCTACTCTTACGTTTGTAAGTGCAAAACTTGTCTGCTCGCTCGACACAACTGAGATTTTCTCAAGAGAGTCTTTGTATGCGTCTGATGCATCTTTTAGAGCATCTTTCAAAAGCACGTCGGTATTAGTAGGATCGTACTTTGGCTTCTCTTTTTCTCTGCTGTGAGTCACAGTAAGTGGCATGTTGACGTGGGCTTTCTCAGGGAATAGTTTGCCCAGCTGCACAGTCGCAGACATATCTAAGGAATAAACGTCTTCCATGTTGCGGTCCATGACGTTGGATTCAATTCCTCCAAAGCCAGTCGTCTCGATACGTCCCGTCGCATCGAATGAAGCGAAATCACTTAGTGTGAATCCAATCTTACCTAATGCGGCCCAACCACCGTCTTCGTCGAATCCAGCCATACGCAATTCATCCAGCCAGATCTCCATGTTCTTAGTCTCGCCGCTTTCGTTGATTACTCCGACCATGAGCGTCCTGATATCTCCGATTGAAGGATGACCCTTGATGGTTAATTCGTTGTTGCCATACGCTTTTGTGTAACGCATAGTAGGATCGAAAGCTTTTCCTGCTTTGTTGGCTTTGTTGCGCTCCATCTTCAAATTTACGAAGTCGTCAAAAGCAAAATCTACTTCCATTGGCCAGATACCTTCTTCTGTCATCTCTCCTGCTGGAGTGTAGGTCACGTTGTTGATCTTATACTCGTAGTAGTTGTCGGTATAGTCGGAGCCGATACGAAGATAGAACTGAACACCGTTGGCAGACTGGTATGGGTCATTGTATTCGTCCTCGAAGTGGACGAACATCTTCAAACGTTTATATTGGCGTGCATCAAGAGATGTGCGTTTGTATGCTCCTGCAGTTTCTTTTGGCTTCAATTGAGTCACAACCATTCGCATAGACTGCTCATTTTCAAGTCTGTCTACACTTGTTGTAGGGTCTAGAGAACGGTCGATGCCAGGAGGTGTCGTGTATCCGACTGGTTTTTTCTGTCGGTCTTTCTCGTAGCAGACAGAAGAAATTTGCATTGCTTCTGTATTTGTCTTGATGTTGTTTGAGTAATTGTTGTCGCTGCCTTCAAACAATGCTTTGTCTCCACGGTTGCTGATAGTTCTCCATTCTGTACGAGTGAGGTTCATACCTCCGAAACGAAGGTATGTCGTATCTTTGAATCCGGTCATATACATACGTATGTAGCGGATTGATGTGAAACTAGGACCTTTTTTGTTAGTGGCATCCGAACCATTGACGTCAGCATCCTGGAGAGGAATCTTTAAGCGATACCATGTTACGTGTTTTGTGTTACCGTTAGGAAGCTTGCCTGAATTTGTTTCTGTCCTGTTGATAATGTAGTTGTCTTTCCACTTAGAAGTGTCTGATGAGAATATCTCAGGAGTGATGTTGATTACATATTCATAGTATTTTTCTCTTGTGTTAAGAGTCTTGTCTCCGTTGATATCTTCTGTGTTTGGAATCCATGATCCGGCAGTGCTGTTTTCTCCACTTCCGTCAACAATTGAATTTCCTTCCATACCATTATAGTAGTGGTAACACTCAAGTATGCTTTCTTTTTTGTTCTTTCTGTAATGAACAAAATCATCGCCTGCTGGGTCTGCGGCAAATACGTCATAATTGGCTACGTTCTTTGCTGATAACCCTTCAAGATATCTTTTATATGTGTCAAATTCTTTTTCCTCTTCTGAATTTTTTCCGTTCAAACCTAAATCTTGGTATTTGATATAGTCATTGTCAAATTTGCCAGTGGCACGTCCTAATGGCTTTCTACCCCAAATGGTTTCGTTCTTTTTTGTCGGATCTGTTTCTTGGATAAAACGCTCTTCAGCTTCAATTTCATTGTCATGGAGAATGTCTTCTGATATTTCTCCTAAGTTGAACACCAATTTACCGTTAGCGTTTTCATTGATTCCATCCTGAGAATAAGGGTCTAGCAACCAAAGTTCGAGGTATTCGATATTGCTCTTGCTGAAATTTGTGGTTTCCAATTTACGCATTATACCTCCCCATCTGTCTTCTGGGTTTTCCAATTCTCCGTTTGTGCCCATTCCGTCGACATCAAGGTTGTACATACCTCTCTCTTTTGGATAGTATGCAACGTTCAACGTCGTAATGGTAGATGGAGTTCCGCTTATCTCCTCCTTTTCTGGATATAGCTCTTGCTCAATCACTTGACGAGTGAAATTGCTTGACATCTCATCGGTTGAAATTCCATCAGGTTTGCCACTTCCACTTCGCTGGAATATGTTGTCAATGTGGTACCAGGCGAAATGTGCTCTGTTCAAACCAAATTCAATGTTCTTGAATTTCAGACTGTCTTTATCTTGGTTTCTCCAGAATCTGTCGTTGTGACGGACAAAATCGGTCTCAAGATTGTCTGTTCTTCTTCTGATAGGCACACTGGCAAGTGTCCATGAATTTGCACTCATTATATTGATGCTGCTTTCTGTACCTTCGAAGTCGTCGATATATGCCACACTCTCTCCATTTTGTTCTATGGCTTTGGCGTGACCTGGAATCAGTTGTGCGAATTCTCCTGATAAAGTGAAGTTAGACGGTGCTTTCGCCTCTACTAATGGTAGCGCGTCTGTCACTTTTGTCAACCAGTTGCTTTGGGTTGTGTATGCTGCATTCACACCCCATATGGTGTTTGATTTTGGCTCACTTCCATTAGACACTTTCTCTGTCATCGGTTTTTCTGATAGATGCATGATAGTGGCTCCGACAGACAACCTATCACTGAATTTATATTCGGTGTTGACACCGATTAGAGAAGATTTTTGTGTGCTGAACATGTTCTCACTCTCGGATGTCACATTCACCTGAGAGTTGCTGGCTAGTACTGCTTCATCCAGGATTCTGACGATTCCTGCCGCATAGTCTACTGTATAACCGGTGCCTTCTTCCAATGTTCGTCCTCCAGCTGTCACTCTTACTGATCCTTTCTTTGCGTATGGCTTGATTCGGATCTCGTTTCCAGAAGAAGATTTGTATTCACCTGTGATCTTGAACTTTGCATTTTCTGCATATTCGTATGCATCGCTCTTGATGTTTGTGTATAATTTGTCAAACATCAAGTCTTCACATCCCGTACCTTTAAGTGCCTCGCCAAATGGCTCAACACAAGGCAGGATGATTCTACCTTGAGATGCCAGCACTGTGTATCCTTCAAGAAAGTCGTATTTGCCATCAGACATTTTGCGTTGCTTGCTGTTTAATCTGTCGGCACCGATGACTTTGATCCATTTCTGATTCTTGACCTGTCCTTCTTTAGCATAGTCAAGATAAAGTCCTCCACTGCTTAAACATTTGATTTGTAGATCAAAATCTTTTTCTTGAATATTGTATCCGCCTATATTGTAGACGTTCTTCATCATCAAATCCCAAATCTCGTCGTTGTTTGGATCAACCTCAACTGTTTTGATCAACTTGGCATACAGAGCTGGGGCATCATTAGGTGATCCTGATTCAGTCTCGTTTTCCATTGTTGATGATAGATTTGACGACAACTCTCCGACACGGTATGTCTTGCCTCCCATTCGATATTCATAGGCTACAGCCAAAACCTCTCCGCTGTTCAATGCTGTACGCAGCGAAATGTATCCTAAGTTTTCGTTTAAGGTATACTCGCTTGATGTCAGTTTCCTTGCCGACTTGATCTCTGCGTAATCTTCGTCTTTCTTTAGAAGACTAAGCTCAGGAATGTCTTCTATCATGTTTGCCGTACGCAATGGGTGCTTTTTATCCTTTATTTCTGAGTACACTTCCCAATTGTCGTTTTTGGGAGTCTCAGCCCCCTTGGGCTCTCCTAATTTTTTGAATGCTATGACATTACGCGTGCTCTGTGTGTTCTGATTTTGAGTCGTGTAGTTTGAATTTGTCACCCACACATCAATATTCGTGATGACTATGCCATTCTGAATTACGGGCACTTGTCTCATCCACTCGTCATAGTGGTCACGGAAGTATTTAGATAGGAAATAGTGTCTGTTCTCGTCATAGTCGGTGATGTCGACTTCAAATTCGGTTGTTGACGCGCCGTTTTTTGAAGTGACAGTCTCTGATTCTGTCTCTTGTTTTGAAACTACCGCAGAAACTTTCAATTTTCCATACTGTAGCTCTGTCATGACTCCGAATAGTGAGTTGCTACCTGGAATAAGTGTTGACGAGAGTGGCAGACTGACATTTCCCACATCTATTTTGCGGATGATGTCATCTTCCTTGCCTTGGTATGATAGTTTTATAAGTTCTCTGTCTGTCTCAAATGACGACTCAGTGTTATAGTTCAATTTCACGTTTATTCGGTCGCCGACGGTACCGCTTGCATTTATCTGAACTTTTGTGTCGAAATCGAAATTGTTGATCTTTCTGTTCCTCTCTGCTATACTAGGATTGTCTCGCTTGGTAAAACTAAGTCCAAAATCCAATTCCACTGTTCCTTGAAACTTCAATTTCACACCTCCGGGTCCAAAAATCTTGTCTCCGGCGACTCCAAGCCCTATCTCGACTCCATCAAGTCCGAATTTGTTGCCTCCTTCTCCGCCTAAACGGTTTTTCTCCGCCCAATAGGAGTTCATCGACTGCTTCATCTGATAGTCGGAATATTCACTCGTTGTCATGGCAAACGGAGATGTCACATCCATATCTCCGATTCGACGGTGGAAAATGTAAAGACCTGTTGTTGGATCGTATTCTACATCTGTCTGATAGTCAGTCCCTTGCTTGACGTCAATAGGGGTGCTCTGCTTGATCTCATCTTTTGAGACCAAACCAGATTTGGCAATGGGATAGCGTAGCTTTGTAGTGTCTGCTTGCCTGTCTTTCTTGTCGTCCTCCACAGTTTTTTCATCTGAATTGAGAATCAAATCCTGAGCGAAGGATGTCAGTCCAGCGAAAAGTGCGATCAGGGTGAAAAATAGGATTTTCGCCCTTTTGCTGAATTTTATATTTCTCTGCTTCAATATTGAACGCATTATATGGAATCTAAAATTAAACTCGTTTTAGTTGGGCCAAAGCCTCTTTGATTAGCTGAACAACAGTGGCATTTGGTGTCGTCTTTAGAATTGCCGACACGACTTTCTCTGCCGCTGGCTGAGCACAATCCATCATCACCAAAGCTGCGACAGCTTCTTGCTTCGCTTGTATTGCCGCGCTTCCTGCTGGAGATGAAGAATCACCGTCGTCTGCATAACCTTTTATCTTGTCTTTCAACTCGATGATTATTTTTTGTGCTGTCTTCAATCCGATGCCTTTCACACCTTTGATGGCAACCACGTCGTCTGACATGATCACATTTGCCAATTCCGCTGATGTATAGGAAGATAGGATCAGACGTGCTGTGTTCACTCCGACTCCGCTTACTGAAGTAAGAAGATTGAAAACTTCTCGCTCACGTTTGTCTGCAAATCCGTAGAAAAGGTGAGCGTCCTCTCTTACGATATGCTGTACATAAATCTTTGCTTCACTTTTCCCTTCAAGTGCTGCATATGTAGTGAGACTTATATTTATGTTGTAGCCGATCTGTCCGGCTTCAATCACCAGATAGGTCGGGTTTAACTCTATAATCTTACCTGATATATATTCGTACATAAAGCCTATTATATCATAATTTAGGCAAAAGTAATAAAAATTGCCGATTCTTTCTATGCCTTTTTTAAATTTAGCATTATTTATGATTTGCTTCTTTTCTTTATCAACTTTCGAAAAAATATTTTTATTGATTCGTCAGAAAAAATTCCTGCTAGTTGTCTGCTCTTTTTAACGTTAGTTTATACTATACGTTTTTTTTGTCGCAGCAGATGAAAGACAAATCTTTATACATAACGTAGACTTGTTGTTTTTATTGTGTTTGCTCGAGAAAAATGATGTGATCGATATGATTTTGTCTGCCTACCTAGATGTAATCACTACGTGATATCCGTAATATTCAGACAACTAATATTAGTACAATTCCAAATACACCTTTGTTTGTATTATATTTATTTTAGTGTTTCCCATGTTCCTGTTTTCTCCGTTGGGGAGTTTTCTCGCACACACTTGTTGTGGTTTTTCCAAGTGTCTGATATTATAGTTGACACTGTTTTATGTTTGATCATTATTCCTATTGCGGGCAGATTTGAATATTTGTCTGGTATCTGAGAGATTCGTCTGAAAGACGCTACCGAGCAAAGCGAGAATAACCCGTGACAACGTCTTGGAAAAGTGCAGCAATGTCATAAAATTTTGTCTGAAAGGCAATACAATAGAAATTGCTTTTCCGTCTTGCTTCCTCAAAAATGTAGATTTTCTCTTAAAACTCCATGTCTCTGTATTTATATGTGCTCGTCTACGCTCGCAAGTGGGGATGGGGTAGGACGATTCCGTCCTTAACAATCCTCATTTATGACACTCCAACTATCTTTTTGATTTCGCCGAATTGACGTTAAAATAAAAAGGAGACGCAATTACTCGCGTCTCCAAATATAATTTTATTCGTTCTTTTGTTTTACACAGAGATATGTCTGTTATTCAGATATTTGTGAGCGTTGCACACAAAACCGTTTATACCAGACCCTTGATCAAAGCCTCTCTGTCGCCGGCAAGAAGATCCATAGGGGCGATTTCAGGAAGTGTGTAGCAACCTGCGTTCTGCTTCTTCACTGCTCTACAGCAAGATACAAGCACCTGTGATGTCAATGCAGGGTTGTTGATCTTCATTGTGAATGTGAACAACTGGTTCTGTGTCTTTCCGCTCACACCCTTGCGCTCAAGAAGAACGCCGTGTCCCATGTCTCTTACATCATCAACACTTGCCACAGGGATGACGTGAGTCTCGTCGTGTGCGAAATAGTCGTCAGATTTGATCTCTTTTGTCACCTCTTCAAGAGTTGCACCCTCTTCAAGCTCAACGTAAACCATACGGCGGTGTACGCTTGTTCCCAAAGGAATTGTCATTGATAGAGCGTTCTTCACACCCTTCTTTGAGCGAGCCACTACAGAGTGTCCCATACTCATTCCAGGTCCGAAGTTAGTATATGTGATGCCCTTAGGAGCCATAGCCATAAGAAGTGTACGGATCACTGAATCTGTACCTGGATCCCAACCTGCAGAGATGATTGCTGCGGTGCCGTTCTTCTTTGCGATAGCGTCAAGTTGCTGACGTAGATCCCAAATTCCGCCGTGGATATCGTAGCTGTCTACTGTGCAGATGCCTTTTGCCAACAATGCAGAAGCTGTTGCTGGGACATCACGGGTAGGAGTTGCGAGAATAGCAACGTCTACTTTTCCAAGCTCGTCAATGTTAGACACTACTTTCAAATCCTTAATTTCATCTGGAACGACGCTGGCATTTCTTCTTACTACACCAGCAATCTCCATATCATCAGCTACTCTAAGAGCTTCGATTGCGTATTTTCCGATATTGCCGTAGCCAACTACAGCGACTCTTAATTTACTCATGTCTGAATATTGATATTTGAATTGTTGTTATGTGATTAAGTCCAAAATAGGAAATCCTGCCGTTTTACGGAAGGATTAAAAAAAGAAAGGACAGACATTCAAATTGCTTCGATAGTCTATCCTTTCCATTATGCATATTTCAATTTAGGATTAGCAAAGACCCTGAGCCAACATAGCGTCAGCAACCTTAACGAATCCAGCGATGTTAGCACCCTTAACGTAGTTGACAGTACCGTCAGCTTCCTTACCGTACTTAACACAGTTGTCGTGGATGTTCTTCATGATGCTCTTAAGCTTGTTGTCAACCTCCTCAGCTGTCCAAGAGATACGACCTGAGTTCTGACACATCTCAAGACCTGAAGTTGCAACACCACCAGCGTTAGATGCCTTACCTGGAGAGTAAAGGATCTTAGCAGCAAGGAATGCCTCAACTGCACCGATTGTAGAAGGCATGTTAGCACCCTCAGCAACTACCTTAACACCCTTAGCAAGAAGTGCCTTTGCATCTGCCTCATCAAGCTCGTTCTGAGTTGCACATGGCATAGCTACATCAAGAGTCTTGATGTCTGCGATCTGCCAAGGACGTGCGTTCTCGTAATACTTAGCTGATGGATACTTAGCAGCGTACTCCTTGATACGACCACGCTTAACATTCTTCAAATCGAAGATGAAGTCAAGCTTAGCTGCATCGATACCGTCTGGATCGTAGATTGTACCGTTTGAGTCTGATACTGTAAGAACCTTAGCACCTAGCTGAGTACACTTCTGAACAGCGTACTGTGCTACGTTACCAGAACCAGAGATTGCTACAGTCTTGCCCTTCAAAGTGTCGCCCTTAGTCTCAAGCATGTACTGTGCGAAATATGTTGTACCGTAACCAGTTGCCTCAGGACGGATCAAAGATCCACCGAATGAAAGACCCTTACCAGTCAAAACTCCTGTGAACTCGTTACGAAGTCTCTTGTACTGACCGAACATGTAACCAACCTCACGAGCACCTGTACCTATATCTCCTGCAGGAACGTCTGTGTCAGCTCCAATGTGACGTGAAAGCTCTGTCATGAAGCTCTGGCAGAAACGCATAACCTCGTTGTCTGACTTGCCCTTAGGGTCGAAGTCTGAACCTCCTTTACCACCACCCATTGGAAGTGTTGTCAAAGAGTTCTTAAGAACCTGCTCGAAAGCAAGGAACTTCAAAAGTCCAAGGTTTACTGAAGGGTGAAGACGGATACCGCCTTTGTATGGTCCGATAGCTGAGTTCATCTGAACGCGGAAACCACGGTTGATCTGGAACTCGCCTTTGTCGTCGATCCAAGGAACACGGAAGATGATTACTCTTTCAGGCTCACACATTCTCTCAAGAATCTTTGCCTCTTTGTACTTAGGGTTTGCCTCGATGAATGGTAGCAAGCTCTCTACTACCTCACGAACTGCCTGGTGGAATACTTCTTCGCCTGGATTCTTAGCGATGACTTTCGCCATGAAATCCTCAACCATCTTGTTGCTCATTTTGTGATAATTTTAAATTTTTATTTCTTTTTTTTCTTTTTCTAAAAATGTGTAAAAAGAATACATATTCACGGTTGCTTTTTGCATTTGTTTGCCGTTGTGCTCGTTTTACGTTTGCAAAAGTATAAAAAAAATGACAAAAACAAACAAAAATGTAGGAAAAAATCGAAAAAGATGGAAAAAATCTAAAAATTAACCATTTTTGGTGACTTTTATTCAAAATTGTATGCGAATTGTAACATTTTGTAACCTTATGCATATTTTGCAGCTTGTTATTGGTCGTTTTTGTGTCATTTTTATATTTGAATTTTACAATTCGATACAAAAAAACGTCCAAATGATACTTTCTGAAACACAAAATGCGTGATTTTTTACCAAACAGTAATTGCAAAATGTATGCTGATGGATGAGGGTGATGACCTGACAAAAATGCGGGCAGGTTTGAAACCTACCCCTACGGATCTGGAATGCCGTTGTCTTTTTGAGGATAGTTAAGGGCCCATGTTTATAGATATTGGCCCTAACCCATCCCAATGTGCGAGCCGTAGGCGAGCACGAATTTAATAAAACCACAGTGCATAAAACCACAGAGTTACAAGGATCACAGAGAACGGCTACGCCTTTTTATGAGAAAAAAAGAGATCTAAATCGGTTTATATGGAATAAATTCAATTTTTGAATGCTCGTCCTTGCGGACTCGCAGAGGACGAGGGGTTAGGACCAATATCTATAAACATGGGCCCTTAACAATCCTCATTTTAAGATCTAAAAATATAAACAGTCTTAATTTATATGACAATATAACGACCTTTCGTCCTTCAATTTGTCTGTTGCCAAAAAAATATTATTTTTGCACTCAATTAATATACTTTTTATTTGATAGTTATGAGTGATCAGCAGAAAGGTAATGTAGTGATGGCTCTGCAGATACTGTTGGGCTTGGTGTTTTTATTCAGTGGATTCGCTAAGGTTATCGATCCTCTTGGCGGATGGTATAAGGTGGACGACTATTTGACTGCGTTCTCATGGGATGGGTTGAAGACGTTGAGTTTTCTCGGCAGTGTGCTGTTGAATATCGTTGAGTTCGCTCTCGGCACTTGCCTGCTTCTTGGAGTATGGCCTAGAATGACTTCTATAGGTGTCTTGATTTTTATGGTGATATACACTCCGCTCACTCTTTATATAGCTATCTATAATCCTGTCACTGACTGCGGATGCTTCGGTGAGGCTCTGAAAATTTCCAACTGGCAGACATTCTGGAAAAATATCGTTTTCTCTATAATGGGTGTCATATTATATATGTGGCACGAACACAGCTCTCGTGACAAGAGTATCTTGAAATTCATTGTTGTGTCGGCATATACCGGTTTGTTCTTGGTTGTCGTCAGCTACTACTGCTATTATAATCTGCCAATAATCGACTTCCGTCCTTACAGCATCGGCACAAACATCCCTGCAAGCATGGAGGTGCCTGAGGGCGCACCGTCGGATGTGTATGAGACTTATCTGACTTATGAAAAGAATGGGGAGAAGAAGGAGTTCACTCTTCAGGATTACCCTAAGAATGATTCGACATGGACTTTCGTCGACAGCCGCAGCGAGCTGATTGAGAAGGGCTACGAACCGCCTATCCACGATTTCACAATGGAGGATCCAGACGATGGAGATCTCACGGAGGATGTAATGGCAAACGAAGGTTTCTCTTTCATCGCCGTCTCTTCAAGAATAGACAAGGCTGATATGGAGCAGGCCCATAAGATCAATGAAGTCCACGAGTTTTGCGAGGCTAATGGTTTGAAACTATATATGCTTACATCCACAGGTATCGGAAGTGATGAACTGAATGCTTTCATTCAGGAGACGGGAGCACAATATAAGTTTTTGAATGCCGACGAGATCACATTGAAGACTATCGTCCGTTCCAACCCCGGACTTGTTCTGATTAAGGGAGGCAATGTGGTGAACAAGTGGGCAGTGAAGAATATTCCTGATTTCCAGAAACTGCTTGATGAAGCTGGCGGCGATATGGAGAAGGTAGACGAGATGCAGATGCACAAGCCAAACAATTGGGCTACAGCGTTCATCTTCTTCGCTATCTATTTCGCAGGACTGTTCGCTGTGTGGTTTGCAGTGAAGAAGTTCTTTGTGAAGAAAGCATAATCTAAAGATCTAAATTTTACAGGATGTGTCAGAGCCAGTCATGGTGACACATCCTTTTTTGCTTATGAAAAGAAATCTTGACGACATAACAGAAAAGGAATTTCTAGAAAAGTATCAGCCTATTGATTATCTGGAATGGTGTGGTATCATATTTAGTATGATATTTTTTTCTATGATCGTTGCTCTTGTTGTATTCACAATTATAATTTATACAATAAATCTAATAGGAATAATAGGTGGATTTAAAGCTTCGGGCGATACAATGATCGTGGTCTATTGGATATGTTGTATAATAATATTCTTTGTGCTATTATATATTTGCCTTGACGATCCTAAAAACAAAGAAAGAAAACAATTTATTTCTGAAATCGGATTGAGTAGTAAGCAAGCCAATAATCTTTATTGTTTCTTAAAAGAGGAATCTTATTATGTGAAAGTTATTTATAAGATATGCAACCTGAATCCGGAGGCGAGGGAGAGTCAAATAAATATGATAAAGGAATGGTATAAGTTCGATGACGAATCCGTGGTGAACTTTATCGACAATGGCTTCAAAATGTCGGATTATCAATTGTATGATGGCCATTTTGTGTTGAAGGAAATCTCTCAAAAAAAGAAGTTTGTAGACAGGATGTTCCAGCTGGCTTTTGTGATGGACGGAATCCATAATGATGAGTGGAATCTGTTGATGAATATTATGAAGCAGTTGAATTTCAACGACAATTATATAGGTTATTTCCAAAAACGTTATGGACCATTGCGTACGGAATTTGAGGCAGATGAACAAGGAGAAAAACAGTCGACGAAAAGCATTCCCGTCTCACAATTGAAAGCCTATTTTGCTATTTTGGGTTTGGAAGAAGGTGCGTCCGACCAGGAAATCAAACGTGCCTATCATAATTTGGCATTACAGCACCATCCAGATCTGCCGAAGAATGCGGACAGAGTAGAGGAGTGTGAGACGATGATGGCGAGAATCAATGAGGCGTATGAGAAAATTAGAAATTAAGAA
>OCTX014551093.1_pt1 | contig 71689 bp, 60 predicted proteins | sample 1539691 | NCBI WGS metagenome assembly OCTX01 (sample SAMN02144231, study PRJEB22623) | gut metagenome | biome: sheep rumen | host: Ovis aries | place: New Zealand
CTGTAACTTGTCTCACGCAGAGGCGCGGAGAAGTTTGAGCACGCAGAGAGTAATTCTCACACAGAGGAACAGAGGGAACGGAGAATAGCGGCCCCTGGCCGCTGAGGGAAACGGAGGGAACAGAGAGCGACCTACGGTCGCTGACTCCCTAAACTCTGAAAAACTCCTTCACTCTGAAAGACTCCTTGACTCTGAAAATATCCTCCTAAACCTCCAAATGCCTCCGCGCCTCTGCGTGAGATAAAATCCTCTGCTCCCTCTGTACCTCTGTGTGAGAATATTCCTCTCTGTGAGAGTTACAGACCCCACCCCTTACCCCTTCCCTTGAAGGGAGGGGAGCGGCTGGCGCCTTGCGTTACTATGAAGAGAGGCTTGAAAGAAGGGAGTAATTTTTAAAGATGAAATTTCTGGGTAATTAGAATAATTTCTCCACGAAAGGGAGGTGTAACTATGAAAAAAAACAGGCAAGCGACTGAAAGCCAGTTGTTTGCCTGTTTTTTTTGTGATTCCGTTGGGGCTCGAACCCAAGACCTACTGCTTAGAAGGCAGTTGCTCTATCCAGCTGAGCTACGGAACCAACCTCATTTTTTTGTAAATCGGGTGCAAAATTAATGTTTTTTGGGCGTAAAACCAAATATTTACAAGAAAATTTCTTTTTTATCTTACTGCCTATTGCATGTTTCAGATTTAATTTGTATATTTGCGAAAACGAATCAAATATTGCTAACTTTAAAATCAGATACTTATGAACAAGAAGGATAAATTTGTGATTACCATCAACCGCCAGTTTGGAACAGGTGGCCACGAAATAGGCGTAGCATTGGCCAAGCGGTTGGGTGTAAAGCTGCTCGACAAACAAGTGCTCAAGGCAATGGCCCACTATTTTGGAGTTTCAGAAGATGCCGTGGCCAAGCTCGAGGCGCGCAACGAATCGTGGCAGGACGACTTTACGCAGTTCTATCAGGGATACATGAACCAAAGCGAGTATCATGCTGATGGCAACGAGATTACTTCGCAACAGCTGTTCAATGCTCAGGCCATGGTAATTAAGCAGATTGCCGCCGAAGAGTCCTGCGTGGTGATTGGACGCTGCGCCTTCGACATTTTTCGCGACCATCCCAATGCTTTGAAAATCTTCGTCCACAGCCCAGATGAGGTACGCATACGCCGCATTGTCGAAAAATACGGAGTGAGCGATGGCGACGCGAAGATGATGATTGTTGACAACGACCTGTCTCGCGAACTCTATACCAAGACTTTCACAGGGCAGGACCGCTACGACGCGCGCAACTACGACCTCACGCTCAACGTGGCCCGCTTCGGAGTGAATGGAGCCGTTGACTATATCATGCGGCTTATAGAATAGCGCAGCACCGCATTGGCATCACCTCCCCTACTCCACTCTGAATCGACCGGCCACATAGTCGGCCAGTGGCACTGACAGGTAAGACCCAGTGTCTTTCATATAGTCCATCAGCTGAGCGAACGTAGTGTTGCGGGCCAACAGGCTGGGATTGCCGAAAAGCAACAGATGTTTGCGGGCACGAGTCATGGCCACGTTCAGTTTGCGGTCGATGACAGTCTGATTGTCAATGAACACGTTGCTGGTGAGAAACTCTAGCTGGTAGTATTTCTGAATGGTGAACCCGTAGATGATACAGTCACGCTGGCTGCCCTGGAAACGTTCCACAGTGTCGATGGTGATATCACGAAGGGCATCGATGCCGCTGCGTTCCACCCAACTGCGAATTTCAGCTATCTGGTTGCGGTAAGGCACAATCACACCCACAGTCTGCAAAGGGTTGAACGTGTCACGATGCCGCCAGTAGATACGCACCAATGTAGCGGCTATCGCCTCGGCCTCGCTGGAGTTCACCTTGTCCGATACGCTCCTTCCCGTCGGTTCAATGACCACAAAGGCCACCCTACGCGTAGCCAACAGGTCGTCGATGCCGTTCTTTCCGTCACCATGTGCAGGGAGGACGGCATTTTGGTGTTCCAGCGGCACTTCCCTCAGTTTGCTCTCATAGAATGCCGCGCTTGGCCACCGTGCGATGTCGTGGTGCATGCGTCCCTGGCGAGTGAGCATATACACGACGGTGGAATCGTTCCTGTACTGTCTGAGTAACCTCTCGAAGAGCGACATGCGGCAGTTGGTCAAGTGGATACTGCGCAGCGCTGGATCGCTCACCTCCGACTCGTCCTCACGTTGCTGAACCACGGCTGGCAGTTGTTTGTGGTCGCCTATGAGCACCATCTTTTTGATGGCGCTGGTGCCGTCGGTCATTTTGGCACTTAGCAGCCCCATGAGGTGCGGCTCCAAAATTTGTGAAGCTTCATCGATGATGGCCAGGTCGAACCGCTTCATCCCTAACAGCCCCAAGTTGGCGCTGAGCGCCGTAGTGGTTCCAACAAACACGCGCGTTTCGGCAACTATTTGTCTGAGTTGCCCCAGATTCATCACACCCTCCACCTTATTGTCCAACAGATATGGCCTATAGGCCGCTTCGCACACATTTTTCCCGCCGATGCGGATGAAGTCGATGCTGTTCTCTGTGAGTTTCCCACAAATTTCGTCAACGGCCCGATTGGTGTACGATAACAGCAATACCGCCGTTTGCGGCTCCATCAGCTGCTCCTTCAGTGTGTTGAGCAGTCCGAAGGAAGTCTTGCCCGTTCCAGGAGGGCCAATGATGAGAAACAGGTCGATGGATTGCTTCACTCTCAGGGCCAGATCGTTGAACGGTCCGTAGTCGCCACGCAGACTGAGATTTGTGTCGATATGTGGCATACGTTGCAGCAACAGCAGGTCCCTACGCTCGCGCGGAGCAGTGAGGAAAGAGTGCATACCCCGATAGAGTGCGCTAAAGGAGGCTTCGATGAAATCATGCTCGATAGCCCATAGCCTGTTCCCCTTGCGCCAGAAGACTCGAGCGTCAGTCTGTGCTGCGCGCAGTTGGAGGGCAATGGTATCTGCCCCAATACTTTCTATACTGGCGCGGAACACCATGGTGCGCCGCACATCGGGTTCTTGTCCCTCGCTGTACGGATAGAGTATTACGATGTCACCCACGCGGAAGTTGGCAATGTCGTGTTCGGGCTTTTCGGTGAACCCCAGCACCACGCGCTCCACTTTTCCCACGTCAACCACGGTGGGACTTTCCAGCCGCAGTCCACAGTAGATGTTGCCTGCCAGCAGTTTGTCTGCCAGTGTGCTGTGCCACTTGTCGGCAAAGCCGGCGTTCTCCTTGGTCTGGCACCCCACCTTCGCCAACAAGTGCTCCGTTTCGAGGAAAGTGAGCATACGAACGAAGTAGGCCCTCTCGAGTTCAGAGGCGGCCTGGATGGGCGTAAGCACAGCCTCCAGCTGTGGTTTCTGATAACGCTGCCACAGTACACCGCGAGTGTGATTGGTGTTCAGATTGTCGGCCGAAAGGGTCTTCAGGACATCCAAGCCACCGCGTGTGAAGGCGTATTCGTTTGCAGCAATTCCGTTTCGCACCTTCATGGCCTCAAACACCAACCGTGGGGCAAAGCCCAACGGCACAAGTCCTTTGCTGTATTTCGAATAGAACAGCAGTGCGTGCAGCTCATGGTGGTTCTTTTCATATTCATCGCGGAAATTGTAGCGCAAGAGTAGCATATAAAGCAGCAACTGCACGTAATGCTTCTCTTGTTGCCGTGGCGGGTCAGTTTCCGGGAATGCCCCTTTGCCAGATTTCTGCTCTATAAGCAAACGGTAGTCCAGCTGTAGCATATCCATGCGCCCCTGCAAACCCAACATCTCCGAAAAGAAGGAAGGTTCCACCATTGCCTGCGATGCGTCGAACCGCAGTTTTTCATCATCCAACAGTGCGGGCAGTTGCTCAAACACGGCGCGGCGAATGTTCTTTTGTTGCTGCTGTGCCTTGGCGTGGAAGTCATCGCTCAGCGGTGTCGTGAGCAGACTGAGGGCATTGTTCTTGAAAAATTGCCTTACGCTCTCACTGTAGGGTCTTTCTCCCCGATCATCGCACATAGCTTCGTCTAGAAACAAGCTGGCCATGTTTCCCAACACAATGGCCTCTGAGCAGGGGGCGGGCTTCAGTTTGTTCAATAGATGGATTAAAGGCGAATTGCCGTAGCTTTCGAAGCAGGCGGCGACGGCCGAAATGTCCACAAGGTAGTCGGGTTCCCACACGATGAGTTCGCAATAGAGTATCCCCTGGTCCATACGAGGGCGCACAAGGTTCAGCTGGCATCCCTCATACAACAGGTCATGCAGATAGGACCAGTCCCAATCCTTATAGACGGCCTGCTCTGCCTTTCCTCCATAGAACACCTTCACCTCGCCACCGTCGGCGGTGTCGGCATCGGCATAGACAAAGGTGTCATCCCAACGGTTCACTACCACGCGCAGACATTCGCCTTGCAGCTCTCCTTTGGTCGTCACACTGTCCTGTGGGAAAGTCGCGGCCAGCATTGTGGGAACGGGCGTACCAAAAACTAGACCTACAAACTGGCAGACGGCCTTGAGGTCGTGGGACAGGTTGTGGGCAAGTTGTCCATCACTCAGTTCGCGCTGTTTGCGTAGCCTAACACGTGCGTCGTTCACCCGTCTATGCAGCGATGGCGGCGCGTGGTGTTCCTTCAACAGAAAGTCCACCTTGGCGAATGTTCCACCAAAGCGCACACCTGCGAAGTTGGTTTTCTGATTCACGCACCGCATGAAGATGCGGTTCAACATTTCGTATGCGTTTCTACAGTCTGCCTGCAGCCGACTGACTTCGATTAACTCGCCGAAGAAGTCGTCGGCTGTCTCTGGAACGAATGTGGGAAGTATATTCATGGCGCAAAAGAAAATCCTCACAGAAAAAAGCCAAGTGGCGCGATGTATCGCTGGCTCACTTGGCTTTTGCCTTTTTAAACATCTTACGGTGGAACAAATCCTCCGCTTTCAGTACATCATACACCTTGCTGGCGGGCAACACATTGAAGAACTTGTTGTGGTACATCTGGTGCAGTTCTTTCATCTGAAGATCCAACTCGTCCCGCCGTCTGATGTTCTCCTTGCATCCGGCGTCATCGGCAGGTTTAATGCGTTTCAGACGGTGCATCTCGCCGAAGATTACCCGCGCCTTCTTGCGCATCTCACTGTAGAGCGGAAAGAAGTCGGCTGCCTCCTGCGGGGTCAGCCCTGCCTCACTGGTGATGAATTGCTGTAATTCCTGATTGAACCGTGCGGGATCAAACTTTCTCTCGCTTTGCGCCATCACGCCACCGATCAAGCCCAGTGTCATTGCCAGTATCAAGATGATTTTCTTCATTGTGCATTAAAAAAATAACATCAATTATATTTTCTTTTTGAAAAAAACGAATGGCTCATTCTCCAACCATCAGAGCATACATCTCCGTGTTGTCAACCATGGCGTAGTCCGCCACCTGGTCAACCGTGTATCCTGAAGGTGGCTGCTGTACGGTCGTGGCTGTCATGCCATCCTTACGACTGTCGTCCATGCTCCAGTAGGCGGCCCCCATGACAACCAATGCAACCACCACGGCAACTGCGTAGCTCCACCAGTATCGTCTTTGCATACGGCTCCGTCCCATAGTAACCACCTTGGCCCCTGCGCCCTCAATAGGCTCCTCCCGTCCATCGGACTGGGCAGCCCTTTCTACAAGTTTTGCCTCTACGTTAGGCAGATTCTCCATCAGTGACTGCTCGAAAGCCTCGAAATAGCCCTCGGGCACCCTAAAGGGAGTCTGTTTGCCGAATCGCTTGAAAAGCATGTCTTCTTCGTTGCTCATGGGTGTTTTTTGGTTTGTTTTTATGATTTGACGCTTACTGCTATGGAAGGTTTAATCGTGCCTGCGAAAAAAGTCTGAAATCTTCTGCACGGCAATGTGATACGAAGCTTTCAGCGCACCCTCAGTGGTGCCAAGCACTTGGCTCATCTCGCTGTACTTCATATTGTCGAAATAGCGCAAGTTGAACACTGTGCGCTGCACATCGGGCAATCGGGAGATAGCCTCCTGCAACAACGCCTGCGCCTCGTCGCCATCAAAATAGCTGTCAGCCATCAAGCTGTTGGCCACGCTCAGATCAGCATCAGCGCTGGTTTTGTTCTTTTGCCGCCGCACAAAATCCAACGCCTCGTTGATGGCAATCCGATAGAGCCAAGTTGATATCTTTGCTTTGCCATGGAAGTCGTCCAAGCTGTTCCACGCCTTCAGAAGCGCGTTTTGCAGCACGTCGTTGGCATCATCATGGGTGAGCACAATTCGCCGCACCTTCCAGTAAAGCGATTCGCTGTAAAGCCCTATCAGCCTTCCGAAAGCCTCACGCCGCCTGTCGGGGTCGGCCAGCATACGCACAGTTTCGTTTTCGTCGAAAGTCGTTCCCATTCCGTCACTCCAAATAATTGCAAAGCCACCGATAAATCACGCGGTCGTAACCATACACGTCTGGGTACTCTCGCAGCTGCCCCTCCAAATCAGGGTAAATCGTATAGTATGCTATGAACAGTGGCACCCCTGGCTCAACGTTCACAGAGCGTATCAACTTCGAGCGATCAATGGTGTCGTTTTCCTCCGTATGATCAACCAACTCCTCGTCGTCCTCGCTCTGCAAATGTTTCTTTCCCAACTTGACAGTCATCGAGTATTTCAGTTTCTCTATCGTTTCCTCGTCATCATTGCCCAGCAGGAAAAGAGCCAGATCGAGCGGTCGCTCTACGCGCACACAGCCATGTGAAACACCTCGATTGTCGCGCGCAAAGAACGCCTTCGACGATGTGTCGTGCAGGAACACCGAGAAGTTGTTCTCAAACCTGAAGATGATGCGGCCCAACGAGTTGCCTTCGCCACCCTCTTGCACCACCAAGTAGCGAGGGTTGTGCAACATACCCCAAGTCACAGCATAAGGCGGTATGCGCTTGCCTGTATTGCGATCGCGCACGTACATCCGCTGCCGTTCAAAGTAGCTCGTGCTGCCTGCATGACGAGCCACATCTTTCTCTATGATGCTACGCGGCACAATCCATTCCGGGTTTATGTCCATGCGCATAATTTCGCTTCTCAGCAGCGGCGTCTTAGTCTTGTACGTGCCGCAGCCAACACGCATCTCCATCGTGCTGTCCGGGCAAACGGCACGCAATTTGAAGGCTGGAATGTTTACCATTACATATTTCTCCAAACTGCTCATGTCGCTCCCCTCGCGCCATCGGCATCGCTCCATGTTGCAAAGCAGTTTTACCCGTTCGTTCTTGTCCACGTCACCGCTGAGCAACCGTTGCTCCAACTGCCGATAGAGTGTGTTACGCGGATACATGCCTCGTAGAAACACCCCAACGCTGTCGTTTGCGACCTTGCCGATGGCAGTGGCATAGAACACATCGCCAGCACGATCAATCTTCACGTCGTACAGTTTGTTGTAAACCACCCTCACCGAATCGGCCTCCCTCACGTCGTACGTATTGAGCACCTTAGCAGGGTTCACGAATCCGAAACTCATACCCGAAGCATAGCGGAAGTATGCCTTCGTCAGGTTGTACTCCAGTCGCGCCAGCACACGGTTGATGTCCTTCACGCTGTCCCCCCCACCAACGTCCAGAGTGCGTATCCGCGCCAAGTCCCTGCGCAGTTGCCCTAGCCTGAACTTCTCCGGAGCCAATCCCATGTTGGCCACGCCCTCTATATATTTCAGCAGTGTGTCGGCGCGGTGGTCGGCTCCGTGGCGGTCAATCCACATGAAAGGGCGCCGCTCGCGATAGTAGCCACGTGTGCGCCGGTCAGCTCCCATAGAGTCTCGGTCGCTGCGCACCAACCGCTCCAAGTGCTCCCTGATGCGATGCGAGTTCACAGCATAATCAGACTTTCTCATAGCTGAGAAAGACTCAAGAGAAATGTGTTCATAAGGATTACGTTTTTCTTCCTGGCAGGAACCCAGGAAAAAGCATATCATGATAACAATGGTTAGCAGTGGCAGTCGCGCGGGCATGCTCTATGAGCCCCTATTTGATGGATATTTTCCTAACCACCTTGCCCACCTTTACGATGTAGCATCCCTTGGGCAAGTTCAGCTCAATCAATTTGTCGGCTCCCTCCACCTTTACGCTCATCACGCGCACTCCAGCTACATTATAAATAAACAGCATCTGCCCATTGGCACCCGTCACACGCAGAGTCTGTTCGTTTAGGCTCACGTTAATGGTTTGGAAATCGTTGTCGATGATTTCCACGGCTGTGTCAGCAAGTGCTGCAACAGGAGAACCCAGCGCCAGTGCTGCAGAGAATATGAGTAAAAAGAATTTCCTTGTCATCATGATGTCCATTGTTTATCCGATGCAAAGATAAGTTTTTTCACCCAAACCTCCAAACTTTTCGCCAATTATTTTCACTGCAGCACAAAACAGGGTTTGTTTTCAAAACGTCGTCCCTCAGAATTTGATTTCCTCGAAGGGTCTCCGTCCAAGCCGTGAAGCAGCGTAGGGAAAACCACTGAAGAGCATGCCAGGACCGCGCAGTAGGTAGCAGGAGGATGCTCGCGAAATGACGAAAAAGTCCAGAAAGGTCTTCAGATAGTGGTCGTAGCCCTGACGGGTGTCGTTGTCTATGTGTGTGATGGTGCCAGGGATGGTATAGACACAAGCCTCGCGCTGCATGAGGCGTACGAAAGTAGAGCTGTCGGAACAAACGACGACACGTAAATCTGGACGGGTGCGCCATAGGCGAAGGGTCTGTTCGCGGCAGGAGTCCAGCAGACGACGGGCTTCGGTGGCGGAAAGACGGTGGCCGTAGTTCTGCTCATTGAAATCGCCCAAGAGATTGCCGAAGCGCGCGGACACGGTGATGAAAGGACCTCCGATGTGAGCGACTGTCTGATCAACAAGTCGTTCAAGGGATGGGGCGGGACGAAACAGCTGGCAGAAGAGCTCGGCGAAATCGGCGTCATAGCAAAAAGCAGCATTGGTATAGACATGTCGCTGGAGATGCCGATGGCGTAGCAGTTGGCGGTTGAGCAGCCGATGGAGCCGACGCCGATCCCAAGGCTCGTCAGTGAGGGTTTCGCCCAACACGAGGTGCGTTTGTCGGGACGAATGGCTGATTTGGGTTTCTGGAATGCGCCAGTCGTAGTCGGCAGGCAGCAGATAGTCGGTGAGGGGAAAGGGATGGGTGAAACTGAGACGGAAGTCAAGGCCGTGGCGGCGGCACACCTCCCACGTGCTGACGACACCACGGAGACGGTCAACGAGACCGCCGCCGGACAGGTAGCCATTGAAGACACAGACCACGCAGGGAGTAAAATCCCGAGTATGGGGGGCACCGCTGTAGGCGGACGCGAGTTGGTCTCGCTGGCGGCGACGGTGTTCTATAGGAGCCAAGGTGTGCAGGTAGAGCCTAGGGAAAGCGCGCTGAAAGACGAGGCTGAGCGTGTAGCGGGGAGCCACAACCAGACCGCGCGAAAGGAGGACGGTCTTGAAGTGGCAAAGGTTGAGATAGCGCAGCCGTTCGAAGGGGGTGAGTTGGTCAACGTCAAGCAGAGCGAAGAGACCGGCAAGAGAAGCCAGCACCGCATCCTCGGCACTCTCTAGTCGGCGATTGTGACGTAAGAATAGACGGAGTTTGCCGCGAAAATCGTTGAAGGCTAGACGCTGTGCTCCGGCATACTCTCTGCTCTTGCGTCCAAAGTTATCCAAGGTGAAGCGGACAATCTGGCCGTGGGTTTTCAGCGTCTGAAACAGTTTGGGCGAGAAAGCTTTGGTGACCGACTGATCATGGACACGGTAGTAATAGCGGGCTTCAGAAAAGGCTACACACGGGGCATCGAACAAATAGCAACGCTCGTCAAGCTCATCAGAGTTAAGCCAAAGAGGCTCTTTGCTTTCGGGATAACTCAGACGGTTGAGCAACGGGCGGCTGTAGAGTCCGCCATTGCATCCTATCTGCCATTCGGGCAATGTGAGTGCCACCAGGTCACGCCCGCGGTAGGTGCGCCCTGTATCGAAATGAGCCACTGGCAGAGAATGGGTGGGTTGCCCCGATGTTTCGTCAACGAACACCATGCGCGGATAGACAATGCTCGCCCCGGTGGCCTGCTGGCGCGCCACGAGCTGCGATAGACAGTCGTCAGAAATGCGGTCATCGGCATCGAGCGCCATCACCCATGCGCCATGGGCAAGACTGATGGCACGGTCACGCGCATACTTGGCATTACCAGAATTGGGCTGGGTATAGTACAGGATGCGTTCATCCTTCTGGGCGAAGTCGTGAAGCAGAGAAGCGGAGCCGTCAGTGCTGCCGTCGTCCACCACCACCCATTCCCACCGATCGTAGGTTTGACGGCACAAACAGGCATAGGTTTCAGCCACGTAGTTCACGGCATTATAAACGGGTGTGACGACCGAAACCAAAGGGTTTTGAGTGATGGAGCTCATGCTTTCCATAAGACTTCTTCGTTTTAGTTTTTTAACGAGGAATCGGGCTGTTTATTACAAAAAGACCCACAGAATTGCAATAAATGGCCGTCGAGGCATTTTTTTAAGTGAGTTTTTTGTATTTTTGCAGCAAATAACAGATCATCCACAAACCTATGGCAAAAGACACCTCTCAGCAACCTTTCATCAGCTTTGTAGTGACGTGCTACAACTTGCCGCTCAAACTGCTAACCGACTGTCTCGACAGCATACTGGCATTGCCACTAGAAAAGCAGGAGCGCGAAATCATCGTCGTTGACGATGGGTCAGAGCAGAGCCTTCTTAACCAGATGGGGCCATTACTCGACCACATTGTCTATGTGCGCCAGCAGAACCAAGGGCTGAGCGGAGCACGAAACACAGGGCTCAACATGTGTCGCGGCACTTATGTGCAGTTTGTAGATGGTGACGACATGCTCATCAGAGAGGGCTACACCCACTGCATCGACCTGCTACGTAAGGACAGTCAGTTGGACATGTTGCTCTTTGAAAGCACCTCGGAACAGGCGGGTGGCGGAATGGCCGTCGCCGACGACGCACCCGAAAGCGGTGCCGAATACATGCGCCACAACAACCTGCACGGCTCGGCATGCAGTTATCTGTTCAGACGCGAAGCTGCCGGACGGCTGCGCTTCACACCTGGCATTCTGCACGAAGACGAGGAGTTCACGCCGCAGCTGGTACTCAGGGCCGACAAACTGCAGCACACAAGCTCGCTGGCCTACTACTACCGTAGGCGCGAGAACTCCATCATGCGCAACACCGATGGTCAGCACATTGAGAGACGGCTAAACGACCAGGAGGCGGTGATCTGTCGGCTGAATGCCATGGCCGACCGCATGCCGACAGCCGACAAGAGCGCCATGCAAAGACGCGTCCACCAACTGACGATGGACTACCTGTACAACACCATCATACTGACCGCCAACAGCCAACAGCTTGAGATGCGCATTGAGAGACTGAAAGGCGCTGGTCTGTTTCCGCTGCCCGACAAAGATTACACGCGCAAATATAAATGGTTCAGGCTAATGACGAAGAACAAGGTGGCGCGAAAGATGCTCGTCCTGGCACTGACAAAAAAGAGATAAAATGGATAATAAAATATCGGTGCTCGTGACCACCTACAACCAAGAAAAGACCATCGCAAGGACACTCGACGCCATATTGGCGCAGCAATGCCGATGGCCTGTGGAGATAGTGCTTGCCGAAGACGGATCTACCGACCTCACACCCGACATCTGTAGGCAATATGCACAGCGGTACCCACAACGCATCAGGCTATTGGCCAACGAGAAGAACAAGGGGCTGAACGACAACTACTTTGACGCGCTGCTTCAGTGCAGCGGCAAATATATAGCCGATTGCGCTGGCGACGACTTCTGGGTGGACTGCCACAAACTGGAGAAAGAGCTGAACATTATGGAGAGCCACCCGGAGGTGACTCTGGTACACACGGACTGGCTTTACTACGACGAAACAACTCAAAACACCATGGCACCGCCACCCACGCGTTTTGCTGCGCCGTTCACCACGGGTAGGGAGATGATCGAGGCCATGATAACGCAGACCGAACGGCCTGTGGTACATCTGTGTACGGCACTATTCAGGGCAGAAACAATCTTCGAGGCCTACCATGAAGACAACTTTATGTTCCGCAACAAGGAGTTCGGATGCGAGGATCTGCAGATGACAGCCGCGCTGGCCTATGCGGGCGTGGTGGCTTTTCTGCCCGAGGTGACTCTACACTACAGCGTGGGCCATAGTTCGGTTTCATCGCAGCCCGACCATCGGCGACAGTTTCTTTTCGTTAGACGAGTGACCGATCTGAGCTTTTACTTGATGAGGAAATACCACGTGACAGCAGATGCGACAACCAACTACTTCCACAAGCGACTCTTTGCGCTCACCATGCACGCCTTCCGTGCCAACGACGCCATACTGATGGCCGAAGTGAATGAATGTGAAAAAAGATGGGGAGTCAAGAAAGACCTGAAGACGCGACTCTTGGGTGCGCTGTTGCGCAGCCATGCCTTATGGCAACTGCTGCTTTATCTGCGCAAAAAGATCCGACAGCCGTTTGCCAACAGCTTCAGGTGAAGCCAACGCATCAGCACGGGCGGAAATCACATTGCCGGGCAACAGGCAACCATCCGAACCTGAAGCAGAACCACGTTGTCCCGCAACAGAATCACCATGATCTGTGGTTGTGTTGTGCAGCAAGGAAGCCACTTCTGCCATAGCTTGGCACAATGCATCGGCATCGCCTGTGGGCACTATGCGCACAGCACCCTCGATGCGTTGGTTGTTGGGGACGCTCTCTGTGGCCACCACAGGGATACCCGTACTCATGGCCTCGAGCACCACCAACGGCTGCACTTCGCTGCGACTGGGCAGCACAAAAGCATCGGAGGCATAGAGCAACGCCCTCACTCCGTAGCGATCCACCCGGCCACGAACCTCGACATTTTCCTCCAAACCACATTTGGCTACCAAAGCGTGGAAGGCTGCGCTGTCAGTATCGGCACCGGCTATCAGTAGCCTCGCGCCAGGACATTGGCCAAGCAGGGCGGCGAAAGCTGGCAACAGCACGTCGTAGCCCTTACGATAAATGAAATCGGCAACACAGCCAAATACCGGCGCACGACCTGCCAGAGATGTGCGCTGACGGTAGCAGAAGAAGCGAGTGTCGATGGTGTTGGAGAGCGGCTGCCAACGATAGTCTGTGCCGTAATAACAAGCGGTTTGCGCCACCAATTCCTCGGCTACAGGTACCACCATGGACGCCTGCTCGTAGGTTTGGCGTAGCAGACCTATCTGCCACGCGCCGCTGGGCGCAGGTCCAAATTCGTCCTCGAGAGCCATGAGCGGCAGATGTTCGGTAATTACATAAGGAAGACCGCTCTCATTGGCAATAAGCATGGCTGCATAGCCCGCCCACTTGGCGCAGTGGGCGTGGAGTATGTCAGGCTTTCCGTGAAGAGCTACATAATCAGCAAACATGCTCCGCACACAGGCCACCCATCTCTCCACATTGGGGCGAACCACGAGGGGGATGCCCCTCATATAGTGCTGATAGACGGCAATGCCGTCGGCCTCAGTCCACCGTCTGCCGTACGGAAGGCGCAGAAATTGAGCCAAACCTCTACGCACCGACAGCTGTACATTGCTCAAAATACGCACCTCATGGCCCTGTGTAAGCAGTGCCTTGGCTTGGTCGAGACAGAACTCGCCGCCGTAGGGCGTGAAAAACGATGGTAGCTCAAGAATGTGCATAGGTGGAAGATGAATAGAATATGGATGCAAAAATAACAAAAAAATGGAATGGACAATGCGTCCATCCCATATTTTTTTTAAAAGAAAGCGGTCATAAGGAAAATGACCATTAAGCCTCAGCGGGAGTTTCTTCAGCGGGTGCCTCTGCAGCTGCCTCTGCTTCTGCCTTGGCGGCAGCAGCGGCTGCTTTCTTCTCGGCCACTTTGGCTGCTATAGCCTCGTTAACTTTCTTTTCTGCCTCGAGAGCCTGCTTCTCGGCATCCTTCTTGGCCTTGGCTTCCTCGGCTGCAATTTTGTTCAATCCGTTCTGCTTGTCAGCTTTCCATGCGTCGAACTTACGCTGGGCGGCAGCCTCGTCGAAAGCGCCTTTCTTAACGCCTCCCTTGAGATGCTTCATCATATAAACGCCTTCGCGGCTGAGGATGTTGCGCACAGTGTCAGTGGGCTGGGCGCCTACCTCCACCCAGTAAAGGGCGCGGTCGAAATTCAAATCTACTGTGGCAGGATTGGTGTTGGGGTTGTAAGTGCCAATCTTCTCAGTAAATTTACCATCTCGTGGTGCTCGTGCGTCGGCGATGACGATGCGATAGACAGCATAGCCTTTGCGGCCACCGCGCTGCAATCTGATTTTTGTTGCCATTGTTTAAAATGTTTTTAGTGTTTAATTGTTAATGTTAATTTGAATTTCATGCTACTAACTCGTAATAGCGGCTGCAAAATTACTCATTATTCGGCAGTTAAACGTTAACAGCGACGGACAAAAGACCAAGATTTAACCTTTTTTACGAATTGTGGGCAAAATAAAAGAACGTAAAGAACACTCGTTCGCAACTTTTTCGTACTTTTGCACAACATGACACACGCTCTTTCTATACTTATTTCCACCTTCAACGACGAATGCTTGAAACTAGTCATCGCCCTTCAACGCCAAGCCGCAGACATTGACGGCCTGGATTTCGAGATACTTGTGGGTGACGATGGCTCCACCAACGCCGAGGTGGTCAGCGCAAACACTGCCATCAACCGTCTGGACAACTGCTCCTATCTGCGCAACAAACAGAACAGGGGACGGGCAGCCATCCGCAATTTTCTTGCTTCCAAGGCCAGACATCCCTGGCTGCTCTTCATCGATGGCGACATGAAGGTAGAGCGCGACAATTTCATCAGAGACTATCTTCGCGCTACAGACAGCGACACCGCATTGGTGATATATGGAGGTTACGCTTTGCCTCAACTGCAGCTCAAAGGCAACCTGCGCTACAAATACGAGCAGAACTGCCAGCCAGATCATACACTGGCCATGCGTCGGAAAAACACTTACAAAGACTTTCACACATCGAATTTCATGGTGAGGCGCGACGTGATGATAAGCCACCCGCTCGACGAGAATTTCCGCAATTACGGTTACGAGGACGTGTTATGGGGCAAACAGCTGTGCGAGCTAGGCATACCCCTACTCCATATAGACAATCCTGTAAACTTTGAAGATTTCGAAGACAACCCCTCGTTTGTGAGAAAAACCGAAGAAGGACTGAACACTCTCTACCTTTTCAGCGATAGGCTTGAAGATTATTCACGGTTGATTCCCATTGCTCGCAAACTTGGTTTCATGCAAGAACCTGTCAGGGCAGTTTTCGGAGCTTTACGCTCATTGCTGCGCCGCCAACTGTGCAGCGAACACCCCTCTCTGACAGTATTCAAATTTTACAAGTTGGGCTATTATTTGTCACTCAACTCGTAAACCCCGCTAGGCATTTTGCGCTTGAGCACATCAAGCTGGAAATCTTTTCCAGGAAGCAGACCGTAGCCCTGCAGCACCATCTGAACCGTCTTGCGCGCCAGTTCGGGATGATTGTTCTCCTCGCTCAGGTGGCAGAGCCAAACGTGCTTGAGCCGCGGTGTGGCATTCTCGGCAATAGCCGTAGCGCAATCGCGGTTGCTCAGGTGGCCCATGGGCCCGAGGATACGATCTTTGAGATACTGTGGATAAGGGCCGCTCTGAAGCATCTCCTCGTCATGGTTGGCCTCTATCACCAAATAGTCGGCCTCGCCAATGTACTTTTTCATCAGGTCGCTAACGTGGCCCGCATCGGTCATGATGCAAAATGTGATGCCCTGGCAGACAATCTTATAGCCCAGATTGTCGCTGCTGTCATGGGGTACTGCAAACGAAGTGACTGTGAAGTCACCCAATTGGAAGGTGTCGCCCTCGCGAATGACTCTCACGTTTTCGCTGCTTATTTTGCGACGGACACAATAGTTGGACACAATGCCATTGTGAACCTTGTGGCTGGCATATACAGGGACTTGGAAATCACCACTGAAACTCCCCACCGACTTCACGTGGTCGGCATGGTCGTGGGTGACAAGCACATAGTGTACTTGGGACAGTTTGAGCCCAAAGTCATGGAAGTGCTTCTTTAGTGTTCTTAATCCTACTCCTGTGTCTATCAATATACCATCCTTCTCGGTGTACAAATAATAGCAGTTGCCACTACTTCCGCTTCCAAAGGATATGAAATTCAGCATTATTGTGATTATTTTGATGCAAAAGTACAGAAAATAGATGTTATAACCAAGAAAATACTTACCTTTGCCGAAAAATTTAATCTTTTATATGAAATTTAATTCTTCTCTCCTCTTCGCGCTGCTGATGTTCTGTCTCTCGTGCCAAGGCGATTTTGCCAGTAGGGAAAGCAAGCTCGAGAGTTGTGCAGACAGTTTTGCAAACCACTATTTCAACTACCATTTTGACGAAGCGCTCCGTTTCTGCACACCCGAGTCGGGGCGTTGGCTCCAATATGCCGCCACAAATGTACACGAAGCCGACGTAGAGGTATTGAAGACCCAAAAGGAAGGGGCTGGAATAGTTGTCGGAAACATAGAAATGGCTGATGACGACAGTACGGCCCTGGTAGAAATTCAAGTGAGCAATTACCTGCAGATGGACACCATAGGCACCCGCGGCCACATAGTGCAACAGGCCACTTTCCGACTGCCCGCCGTCTATAGGGAAAAGCAATGGAAAATCAGAATGGAAGGCCTACCGCGAAATGAAACGAATGGTCCCTCTTGAACCGCGGATGCAGAAAAGCCCAGTGTTCATGGGAGTCCTCGTAAGCAGGATTGATGGCCTTCATACCCATGTCAAGTCGAAGAATGAAATAGCCGAAGTTCAGCCGTAGCCCCACACCGTAGGCTACGGCTATTTCTTTGTAGAAGCTGTCGAAAGCGAATTTGCCACCCGGTACGTCCAGATAGTCGCGCAGGTTCCAGATGTTACCCGCATCAACAAACAGCGCAGCGCCGAACTTCCAAAACAGCGACGTGCGATATTCCACGTTCAGGTCGAGCTTCACGTCGCCCGAGTGGCTCACAAAGTCAATGGCCGACCCATCACCCTTGTAGCTGCCTGGCCCCAATGTGCGGACGTTCCATCCGCGCACAGAGTTGGCACCACCTGAGAAATACTGTTTCTCGAAAGGCAGGACCCAACTGTTTCCGTAAGGATAGGCAACTCCCAAAGCGGCATGCAGCGCCAGCGAGTTGCGGCGGTCAAAACGGATGACGTGAGAATAGTCCACATCAAACTTGAAATACTGCGCAAAGGCAATGTTGAACATGGTGTACTGGTCCAGGTCGTTCTTTTGCTGCTTCAGCGCCAAAGCCGCCAGACGCAGCAGGTTGCCCGCCACCTCAAAGTTGGTCTTCAGCGCGTCGTCGTCGTCGGTGTAGGCAAAGCCAAAGCCCGTCTTAAAAATGAACAGATTGTCGTAGCTGTAACGCAGGATTGCGTTGCGATTGGACACGTTCTCAAGGTAGTTTTCCCTGAACGTATCGGATATCCACGGCATATACACATAGTTCAGGTCCAGCAGGTCAACCTTGTAGCTGGTGTGACGCTGACTGTCAGCCCACCTATAGCGCCAGGCTGTGGAGAACACGCGGCGGTGGAACTCGGGTCGATTCTGCATGTTGTAAGCCAGTGACCACTCTGAATTGGCCCGCGAGTTACGGCGGAACTCGCGCGACAGCAACGGTGCTATGAACCGCGGGAAGGTGAGCTTCGCCTCGGCGCCGTACTCCTCATAATTGTGGTTCTGGTAGCCCTCAAGCCCTGTAATGGCCTCGAAGGCGCCACGCAACTGCACACTAAAGGTTTCTGAGCCACGAAACACGTTGCGGTTTTCGTAAGTCAGCGACGCAGCCGCACCCAAATCGCCCGACGTGTTGGTACCCTCGGGCTGAAAACTGATGGTGCTGGGCTTGGTGGTGCTCACCTGAATGTTGCAATCCAGCTGCAACGTGTCGGTTGATTCCTGAAATCTGATGTTGGTGAACCGCACGGCCTTCAGCTTGCCGAAGCCATTATACGTGTTTTGCAGGTCAGTGGCACTGAAAGGCTTCCCCTCGCCGATGAATGTGTTTTCCTGAAGCACCTTCTGCCGCAGGTGAATCAGCGAGTCGGAGTCGCCGCTGCTGAACCTCACCGAACGCACCGTGTAGCAAGGGTGAGCCGTTTCGGGAGCCTCGCTGTTGGCGCGGTATTTTCGCAGTCGCAGCGTCAGATCTACAGTCCTGCCGCCGGCAACGGTGTCGGCTGTAAAGCGAATGTAGTCCTTGTTGAACCGGTAGTAGCCGTTGTCCATCAGCAACGACGTAATGCGTTTGCGCTCAGTGTCGAGGGCACTCACGGTAAACTGGCTGCCTTGCTTCAGCCGCAAGGAGCGCTGCTCGTCAGTGTCGAGCAGCCGGGCGATGGCCGAATCCTGAATGTCATACTTCACATTGCCCAAGAAATAAGGCTCTCCGGGATGCAGTGTGTAGATGGCACTCAACTTCTTGCCTTTGACGCGCTCCTCAACGCTCACATCAGCATTCATATAACCCATGTTCCGCAGTGCAGTACGAAGGTCGTTGCTCGTTTCTTCAGCCAACTGAGCACTGTATATCACGGGACGCTCACCGATGCGCTTGAGCACTCTGTTGAGCCACTTCGTCGAATCCTTTCCAGCTAGCGAGTAGGTGGCAAGGGGAATCTTCAGTACCGAGAACCATTTGGAGTTGGTGTTCTGTCGCACGTAGGGCATCAGTTGGGCTGCGTCCACCTGTTTTGAGTCCGACTTGATGACCACTTTCTGAAGCAAATGCTCACCGTCCTCCACGAATTTCGTGGAGGAACAGCCCGAGGTGGCCAGCACCGTCAACAGCAGTGCCGTCAGCCCGAAAAAACAGTTGACAAAACGGTCAGCCTTTCTCAACATCGCTTTATTTGCTTGCAAAGATATGAAAATGAATGGAAAAGGCAGAAAAAAATAGCATTTTTCTTTTGTTCAGCGTCCAATTCTTCGTAACTTTGCCGCAAAACACGCCCCGATTATGATCAGCAAGAACCTGTCAAAACTCATCCGTTCGCTCGAACAGAAGAAAAACCGCCAGCGCGAAGGACTCTTCGTGGCCGAAGGCCCAAAGGTGGTGTCCGACCTCATGCAGGCGTTCACCCCTCGGCTGATTGTTGCAACCGACCAATGGCTCAACGAACAGCGCACACCACCAGCCTGCCAAACTTTCGTTGTCAGCAACGACGAGCTGCGCCGCACCAGTTTCCTCCAGCACCCCCAGCAGGTGCTCGCCTTGTTCCACCTGCCCCACCAGGAAGGAAATACACGGGAGGCCATGCCTGAGGCAGAAACCACACAAGCCGCCATGCCTTCACCAACTTTCAGTCCGCGTGACGAACTCATCCTAGCCCTTGACGGAGTACAGGACCCGGGCAATCTCGGCACCATCATCCGAATCGCCGATTGGTTTGGGGTGCGCACATTGCTCTGCAGCACGGACACTGCCGATGCCTACAACCCAAAGGTGGTGCAGGCTACCATGGGGAGCCTCGCTCGCGTACATATTATATATGTTGACCTGCTCGGCTACCTAACGTCTCTTCCCTCTGACATTCCCCTTTATGGCACCTTCCTCGATGGCACTGACATCTACCACCAACCGCTCACCCACAACGGCATCGTCATCATGGGGAACGAAGGCAAGGGCATCAGTCCCTCAGTGGGCGCGCTCATCAACCGCCGGCTGCTCATTCCTCACTACAGCCCCGAAGACTCCCCGGCAGACGCATCAAAGCCCGACAGCCTCAATGTTGCCATCGCCACCGCACTCACATGCGCCGAATTTCGGCGACAAACCACCAAAAGATAATGTGAGTAGTTTATGTTGAGAAGACGCGCACAAAAGATACCACAAAATTAATGTAAATATTGCGCATGTCTTTCCTCCAGAAGAACGAAAACTGGGAACACTCAATGCAAAAATCAACTTTTTTCACTCCAAACGAAAAAAAAACGGAAAAACATTTGGCAGTTACAAGAAAAACTCATACCTTTGCACTCGCAATTCAGAAATGATGCTTTCAAGCCTCAGAAAACACTCTGAAAATGCACCCGTAGCTCAGTTGGTAGAGCACCTGACTCTTAATCAGGGTGTCCAGGGTTCGAACCCCTGCGGGTGTACCACAAAATTTAAGTAAAATCCCTGCAAGTCAGCCGCTTGCAGGGATTTTTTTGTATGGAGTTTGATTACATGAACAAACATCTATGTGCGGAGCCGGGTTCTTTCGATAATGAGTGGGGGAAGCATCGAAATGCCCGATTCTTCACAGAGTCGGGCATTCAGTCTCAATAGGTGTTAGCTTTTTTTAAGGTAAAAAGATTGTATTCAGGATAACGTTTGCAAAGATAACATTTTTCCTTTTCATTTACAAATATTTTTTCATGTTTAACAACATGTTTATGGAAAAAGAATCAATAGAACCTTGCTACTCCAGAATACAGCAAGAAAAGTGCAACGAAAACAAGTTTTCGACCTCACGAAGAGTGGTTCAAGGAAAGGGCCGCATCCTCACAATATGTACCATGTAGAACAGTTCTGACATCATTGGAGTGTCCACGATGGTGTTGTGGTAGGAAAAGCGGAAATTATTTTGGCTTTTCTAGCCTTTTTTCTTACCTTTGCATCCAAAACAATTCTAAACATACATTTTTTATTACATACACCCATCATGGCAGAAATAAAGGAAACCAACAACGAAGAGAAGAAAAGTCTGAACTTCGTAGAGCAAATCGTGGAAAAAGACCTGACGGCAGGAAAAAACAGTGGACGCATTCAGACACGATTCCCGCCCGAACCCAACGGATACTTGCACATTGGACACGCCAAGGCCATTGCCTTGGACTTCGGCATCGCCAGGAAGTATGGTGGCATCTGCAACCTGCGTTTCGACGACACCAACCCAGTGAAGGAAGACACTGAATACATAGAGAGCATAGAGCACGACATCAAGTGGCTGGGATTCGAGTGGGCCAACGTGTATTATGCCAGCGACTACTTCCAAGAGCTGTGGGACTTCGCTGTGTGGCTCATCAAGCAGGGACGCGCTTATGTTGACGAACAGAGCGCTGAGGTGATAGCCCAGCAGAAAGGCACCACCACCAGTCCGGGCACCAACTCGCCCTTCCGCGACCGCCCGACGGAGGAGAATCTCAGGCTTTTCGAATTCATGAACAGCGGCAAGTGCGAGCCTGGAACGCTCGTGCTGCGCGCTAAAATCGACATGGCACACCCCAACATGCTCTTCCGCGACCCGCTCATCTACCGAGTGCTCAACATTCCGCACGTGAAGACGGGCGACAAGTGGAACGCCTATCCCATGTATGACTTCACCCACGGACAGTGCGACTATTTGGAGGGAGTCACCCACTCGCTCTGTACACTGGAGTTTGTGGAACACCGCCCGTTGTATGACCTTTTTGTCACCTGGATGAAGGAATACAAGGGCGAAACCGACAACATCGACGACAACCGCCCGAGACAGACGGAGTTCAACAAACTGAACCTGAGCTATACGCTCATGTCTAAACGCAATTTGTTGGCTCTGGTCAACGAGCATTTGGTCAGTGGATGGGACGACCCGCGCATGCCCACCATTTGCGGGTTCAGACGCCGAGGCTACAGTCCGGAAAGCATACAGAAATTCATCGACAAGATTGGATATACCACCTACGATGCACTCAACGAAATGGCGTTGCTGGAGAGTGCCGTGCGCGACGACCTCAACACACGCGCACTGCGCGTCAGTGCAGTGATAGACCCGGTGAAGGTGGTCATCACCAACTATCCCGAAAACCAGACGGAGCAGCTCACAGCCGTCAACAATCCCGAGAACGAGGCCGACGGCACCCATACCATAGAGTTCGGTAGAGAAATATGGATTGAACGCGACGACTTCATGGAGGTGGCCGAGAAGAAATTCATGCGCCTGGCTCCAGGTAAGGAGGTGAGACTGAAGAATGCCTACATCATTAAGTGCAACGATGAGAACGCGTGCGAAAAGGACGCCGACGGGAATGTGACCACCATCTACTGCACATACGACCCGGAATCGCGCAGCGGAATGCCTGGCGCCAACCGCAAGATAAAGGGAAAGACGCTCCACTGGGTGAGCTGCCTACATGCCGTCCGAGCTGAAGTGAGGCTGTACGAACGTCTTTGGAATGTGGAGAACCCACGCGACGAACTGGCTGCCATACGCGAACAACAACAGTGTGATGCAGTGACCGCCATGAAGCAGATGATCAACCCCGACAGCCTCTGCACACTCACCAACTGCTACATCGAGCCTTTCGCAGCAGACATGAAGCCGGGACAGTATCTGCAGTTCCAGCGCATCGGCTACTTCATGGCCGATCCTGACTCTACGGCGGAACACCCCGTGTTCAACAAGACCGTGGGCCTCAGAGGTAAGAATTAGGAGCTAAGAGTTACAAGCAAAGAGACGGGAGTTATGGCAGACGATTATTTCAACGGCAAGGAGTTCAAAAGTATTCTTGCCGAATATGAAGAAAGCGAAAAGACGGGTCAGCCCGTCTTTTTGGACGCTGACGAGCTGACCGACATCGCCGAGTATTACCACTCGCGAGGTCAACTCGACAGAGCTGTTGGTGTAATCGACTTCGCCACTCAACTGCATCCGGGAGCCACAGCCCCGCTCATCTTCAAGGCGCGAGTGGCACTGCTCAAACAGGACAACCCCGAACTGGCCGAACAGATTGCCGAGGAAATAGCCGACAAGGCCGACTTGGACTACTACTACATCAAGGCCGAGATAATGATAGCCGAGGACCATGTAGAAGAGGCAGACAGCTATCTGGAAGACAAGATGCTGGTCATCGACGACGACGACCGTGAGGACTACATTCTGGATGTGGTGGCCCTCTACTGCGACTACGAGCTCATGGACAAAGCCAACGCGTGGCTTCAGCGTGCAGAAGAGACCGACACGTTAGATTACAAGGAGCTGATGGGGCGCATTCTCATGGGGAAAGGCAAGTATGCCGAAAGCGAGCGACTGTTCAACGAGCTGCTCGACCAGAACCCCTACTCTACTCTCTACTGGAACCATCTTGCGTCGTCACAGCTCATGAACAACCATTTGCAGGACGCCATTACCAGCAGCGAATACTCCATCGCCATCAATCCCGAAGGCGACGAAGCGCTGCTCAACAAGGCCAATGCACTTTACAACCTGGGCAACTATGAGCAGGCTCTTGACTACTATGAGCGGTTCACACGCCTCAGACCCGATGAGGACACCGGCGAGATGTACCAAGGCATCACACTGCTCAGCATGAATCGTCTGGAGGAGGCTGTTGAACACTTGAAAAAGGCCGAACGGCTCTCAACCGACGCTTCGCCCAACCACGTGGAAATTTGTCAAGAACTGGCTTTCACGCTCAGCCGGCTCCACCGCATGGACGAGGCACTCATGTATGTCGGCATGACCGACACATTGGTCTGCGACCACCAAGAGATGATGGTGCTCAGAGGGCACGTCTATTTGGAGAACGGGATGCATGAGGAAGCGCAACATTGCTTCACGCAGGCCGTCAACGAATCGGAAGCTTCGCCTCACATCTACTTGCGCATCGCCATATCCGTGTATGATAATGGCTACTCACGTCTGGCATTCAAGATGTTCACCATACTCTTCAACTCAGTGGGCGACGACTGGAACGAGGGCTACTCCTACTTGGCACTCTGCTGCAAGGACATGGGCAGACGCAAGGATTATCTAAAGTACCTGAGCAAAGCGTGTGAAGTGAACCCGGCCGAGGCGCGCTCTGTGCTGGGAGAGTATTTCCCACCCGAGATGCCGCCCGAAGAATACTATAACTACGAAACGAAACAGTAGAACCGTAAAACAAAAAACATGAACTGGATAACAACCCTTTTGGGAAACCTCAACTACGGCACCATTCTTTTCCTCATGCTCCTTGAGAGCACCGTAGTGCCCGTTCCCTCTGAACTTGTTGTGGCTCCGGCCGCCTATCACGCAGCAGGAGGAAATCTCAACATACTGCTGGTGATCATTGCAGCCACCATAGGAGCCGACTTGGGAGCAAGCATCAACTACGCCGCAGGCTATTGGCTTGGACGCCCCGTAATCTACCGCTTTGCCAACTCGCGATGGGGAAAGCTCTGCCTGCTCAACCAACAGAAAGTGGAGCAAAGCGAACAGTACTTCAACAACCACGGAATGGTGGCCACCATCACAGGACGACTGATACCGGGCATACGCCACCTCATTTCCATCCCGGCAGGGCTCTCGAAGATGAACTACTGGAAATTTCTTCTCTACACAACTCTTGGTGCCGGTGCATGGAACATCATCCTGGCAGCCCTGGGATGGTGGTTCCACAGTTTTGTTCCCGAGGATCAGCTCACCGACAAAATTGTAGAGTATGGCGACTACATCAAGTGGGGTATCATTGCTCTGGTAGTGCTGGCAGCTGTCTATTTCGCGCTGAAATACTTCTTGAGAAAAAAACAATAACAGATTCTTGTTTCGCTGGTGCGAATAACGTTTGCAAAGTAAGGAGTTTCTTGCAGACTGCATATTGAACAAATGACGAGAAAGACCATAGGCGGAGTTTGGCCTCCGCCTATGGTCTTTCTCGTCTTAGGCATCATATTGTTTGAATCGCCTGACCACAATATAGAGCATGCCACCCACGCAGCCCAGCACCACATATAGCAGCAGCAACTCCAATGCGCTCAAAGGCCTCGTTTCCACATAGGCTCCCGGCCAAGAGCCAATGGCACCCACCACCTTGTTTTGCACACTGACAACTGCCGACAACACTTGCCCCACCCCACTGCACACCATCGGCAGCCACAACGTAGCCGCCATAATCAGCGATAAAACCAGTATGACATAGGCCAGCGGAACCACCACCATGTTTGTCAGCAAGCCATAGCAACTCACTCGACCAAACCAATAAGCCACCAACGGCGTTGTAGCCAATTGGGCACACAGCGACACCACCATCATCGCCACCATCCAGCGAACCACTGGAAGCGAACGCAAGCAGGCTGGCAACAGGCCATACAACGGATTGTAGAACAGAACGATGGCGGCCACCGACGCAAACGACAATTCAAAACCGATGTCGAAGAGCAGCAGCGGATCAACAACCAGCAACACCGTGGCAGCCAAAGCCAACGCATTCAACGACGCGCTGGTACGACCGCCCAGACGCAGCAGACCGTATAGAGTAAGCATCAACGCTGCGCGCATCACGCTCGCTGACATTCCCACCATTACCACATAGGCCCACACGGCCGAAAGCAGCACCACCTCGCTCAAGAAACGCCGACGGCCAGCCAAGAGCAACGACAAGAAAGCGTAGAGCAGCCCCAAGTGAAGCCCCGACAAGGCCAGCACATGCGAGGCACCACTCACAGCATAGTCATCACGCAAAGTTTTTTCGACGTATGAACGTTCTCCCAAAGCCATGGCTGCCACCACCGCCTTGCCGTCTTTTCCAGTGAGGTGTTCCGAAAGCCGTTCTACAAGCCACTGACGCAGGCGCAGAGCAGAAAGCCGTGTGCGCGTGGCCAACGAAAGCGCCGACAGACTGACCACACTCTTGCGCCAATTCCCGTCAACCACAAATGCCGTTGCCACATAGCCGTGGTCGGCCAGGTAACGCCCGTAGCCATCGGTAGCAGGCCAACATGGCTCAAGCTCCGTCCACAATTCCACACCGTCGCCAACTGCCAACGATTCGGCCATGCTGCGCAAAGAGGGGTTCGCTGTTTTTTCCTTCAAGATTGTCAACCTGACCTTTTTCCCCGTCAACTTGCCCGTTGCCACCAGCGCGTCGCATCGCACAACCTTGCCTTTCTCGACAGGCCGACTTGTCAATACAACTTCCATGCGCTGCTCAGTGTACGGAGGGGCCAACTTCAGCTGCGAATGCTCTAGGGCCATCAGGCAGGCGCCCAGCATCATGCAGCCCACCAGCAACACCAAGCCCTGCAACCTGGCATACGCGCGCAGCGCGATAGCCAACAACACACAGACAGCCAACGCCAACAGCCATCCCAACACCGACACGTCGGAGCCCCACTGCCTGCACACGGCAATGCCTGCCGCAAGCGCAATGGCTACTCGCAGCAACGGCTGTTGCAGCAGCCAACTGTTCGTTGCAAAGGTTTTCCTCATGGATGATGGCATGGTGAAAAAGAGTGTTTTCCAGACGAATTCGGGCAAACAGCCAGCATGCCGCCGGTTGTTTGCCCGAATAGTTTTTTATGAAGCTTCAGGATGAGCTACACTCTTAGAAGAAGATGTAGCGGTTGTCCTTGACGTTGGCCTTGAGGTAGAGATCCTGCATGAAATTGCCAATGAAACGCATGGCCTTCTGCTGCTCGTTGGACTCAGCAATCTTCTCATCATACTTGACGGGACGTGTCTTACGGCTGAGCACCTTAAACATATAAACGCCGGCGTTGCCTTTGACTGGCAATTTGCAGAACTTGTTGACACCAGTGGCGGCTACGGCTCCGCTCAGGATGGGCTCGCTGGCACCGGTTTCGGAAATGAATGCGGGAGCTGCATAGGTGACCTGATTGACGGTAGAAACCTTGGCACCCTTGGCCTTGGCGGCAGCTATGCTGTTGACACCCTTGAGCTTGGCCTCAATGATGGCGGCCTTCTTGTCTTTCATGACTTCCTCCTTGACATAATCGTTGACACGCTTGTCGGCAAGCGAACGATAACCCACGGGGTTCACCTTGGTGAGTCCTATGACGAGCAGGCGGTCGTTTTCGCCACACTCGTAGAGGGGTGAGAGTTGACCTTCCTTAGCCTCGAAAATCCACTTGAGGGCATCACGGGTCGAGGAAATGCCTGCTACGTAGTGCTCTTGGTTGCGCATGTCGGTGCGTTCGTCAACCTTGTAGCCATACTTGGCGGCATTCTTCTCGAGAGCCTCAATGGTCTGGCTTTCGCTGACAAACTGGCTGAACTTGTTATAAGCCGAAGAATAGGTGTCCTTTGAGAAGTCGATGGTCTTCTTGATGACGGCTGCGTTGTACTTGGTGACAGGAGCCTTGCGGTCGAGCACCTGAAGAATGATGTTGCCGTTTGTGAGGGCGAGGTTGCGCACTTCCTTGCTGTTCATGTTGAACAGAGCCTCAATGTAGCTGCGGCTGTCCTTGTCCATCGAGGGAGCTCCCTCATACTCGCGTGTGGTGATCCAATTCTGCGTACCGGTTTGTCCGTACTTCTTGGCGATGGCCTCGAAGTCGCCACCTGCCTGAAGTGCAGTGTAGATGCTATCGGCGCGCTTCTTGCCTTCCTCGGGAGTCTTGGCAGCCACCTGTATGGCGCGGAACTGTATGGAGTCGGGCTGCTGAATCTTGGAGATGAGCTTGATGACGTTGTAGGTGTTGTCCTGCTTGTTCTCAACGGGAGCAGTGGTGGTGCCCACGGCAATGGAGTCGAGTTTGGCTGCAATGTCCTGTGGGAAGGCACTCTTGGAAACGGGCAGTCCGAGATAGCCGACGAGCGAACCGCTCTTACGAATCACTTCGCTGGGGTCGGCAGCGGCTTGCAGCTGTGCGGCCTGGTCCTTGACAGTCTTGAGCAGCGTGGCGCGGTCGGTGGCAGAGGGCAGCACCTGGAACTGCACGTACTTGATGTTGCGGCTCTCCTCGTAGGTCTTGAACCGCTCCTTTATTTCGTCGTACTTAGCCTTGAGGTCGCTCTCCTCAACCTTCACGTCGGTATCCTTGATGCTGCTGTAGGGGAAAGAAGCCAGTTCGATGCTGCTCTCCTCGTTCTCGGCGTAGAAAGCCATGTGGGCAGAAACGGGGTTGGAGAGAATGCACTTCTGGAGCAGCGTCTGATACTTCTGGGCGAGGGTCTGCTGGCGCAGATTCTTCTCCAAGAAGTTCCAGTAGTTGTACATCTTGGTGTACTGCTCGGCCATCTGAGGATTGGTTTTCTGTACAGACTTGTAGTCGGAGAGGAACTTCTTGAGCAGTTCGGAGTCAAAGCGGCCAGTCTGCTGGTTGACGAAAGGAGTCTGCATGAGCATGGGGTTGTTGCCCTCCTTGATGATGTTCTGCAGTTCTTCGTCGGTGACAGTGAGTCCGAGTTTCTCGGCTTCGGCTGCGATGAGCTTGTTCTGGACATAAGTGTTCCACACCATGTCCTTGACCTGATTGAGTTCCTGCTCGGAGAGATTGTCGCGGTTCTGCGTCATCTTGATGACATCCTGATACTCATCGACGAGTTTCTGGAAGTCCTGGACGTTGACTTTCTCACCTAACACTTCGCCTATCTGCTGTCTAGCGTCGTTGCGTGTTGATTCGCACCCGCGCACAGCTTCTTCGGCGATGAATGCGAAAAGGCCCAAACCGATAATGATTACCAGTGCGGCGCCTTTGCTTCTGATTTTTCCTAATGCTGCCATTTGTTTGTTTAAATGTTTTTTTTATTGTTGTTATTGATTTTTCCTTTTTGATTCGAGACGTAGCGTTGAATGGGTTTTGCACCATCCCGAAACAGGGCACAAAATTACTAAAAAGATACGAAATAACGAATTTTTTCTGACGAAAAATGCCTCATGGGCTGACTTTTAGCCTCACGAGCTCTATTTTTGTCATGGTGTTTTTGATGATTTTGAACTCGAAGCGCCCAATTTTCACTATTTCGTTGAGTTTTGGGAAACTCTGATACTCGTGCAGAATGAGTCCGCCCACGGTCATGTACTCGTCGCTTTCGGGCAGGTCGAGGTTGAACTTTTCGTTGACGTTGTCTATTTCGAGCCGCGCCGAAAGAACGTACTCGTTGTCGGCAAGTTGTTTGGCAACGAGGTTGGTATTGTCGTGCTCGTCCTCTATCTCGCCGAAAATCTCCTCAACGATGTCTTCGAGCGAAACGATGCCACTTGTGCCTCCAAACTCATCGACAACAATGCTGAGGCTCTTCTTCTGTTGCAAGAAGATGCGCATGAGTTTGCGCGCCGTCATGGTTTCGGGCACGAATGGCATTTCGCGCACCATGATGGTGGAAGTGTCCTTGATGGGGGTGCTTTGGGTGGGTGTTGTGCTTGCGGCGGAAGCCGAAGGGCTGGTGGTCGCAGAGGGTGTTGAGCCCGCCGACAGGGGATGTGTCTTTGCGGCAGCGGCGTTCTTGAACATTTCGGAAGAATGGATGTATCCCACGATGTGGTCGATGTCGTCATGATAGACGATAACCTTGCTGTGGCCACTCTCTACGAACATGCTCTGCAGCTCGCCCACGGTGCAGGTGTCGGGCACGGCCCATATTTCCGTGCGGGGAATCATGCAGTCGCGCACCTTGGTGTCGGCAAAGTCGAGCGCGTTCTGGAATATTTTCACCTCGTCCTCAATGTCCTCCTCGTTCTTGGCGTTGTCAATGCTCGACTGAACAAGATAGTCGAGGTCAACCTTCGAAAATTCTTCGTCGCCCTCGTCTTTTGGCAGTTTCATGCCGAAAAGCCTCATCTGGACGCGAGAGAGGAAAGTGGCCAGCCGCGATATGGGCCACAGCAACACATAGAACACCCATGCCGGCACGGCAAAGAAAGTGAGCAGGCGGTTGGGATTGCTCTTGAAAAGCGTCTTGGGCAGGAACTCACCCGTGAAGAGCACTATGAGCGTGGAGAGGATGGTGTCGGCAGGCACGGTGAAGGCTGGCGACATCCCACGAAAGATGGTGTTGTCGAAGAGTACGGCAATGAGAATGCCATAGACCACTAGAACGATGTTGTTGCCCACCAACATTGTGCTCACGAAGTTGTTGGGGTGGCGGTAGAACATGGCGATGGCCCGCTGGGAGAGTCCATTCTTCTCGCTGTCTATTTCGGCCAGCATGCGGTTGCTGGACACGAAAGCTATCTCCATGCCCGAAAAGAATCCAGAGAGAAGCATGGTGATGAGTATGCCCACAATGAGTGGCAAATCTACTTCGTTCATGGTTCGATGACTGTCTTGCGTTTGGGTTGAACAGGTTTTCGTTTGAAGGCTTTCACCGAGTCGGGGGCGCTGACGATGGTGTCACCCTCGCTTTCGATGTCGCTCTTGACAAACGAACCCTTTGAATTGGACACGGTATATTGGGTCATATACTCGTTGCTGCGGAAGTTTGTGCCTTGCATTTCGCGCTCGGGAGTGATGATGTGTGAGAACTTGTGGGAATAGAGCACATGTTCCCACTGGTTCCAGAACAGTTCTTCGCTGGAAAAGCGCAAGCCATCCTTGGTGCGCACCCGAACGCGTCCGCGCAGTTCCCAGAGCTGAGCCTCGTCGTAGTAGTAGGCGGTATCGGCCTGGATGTACGACTGGATGTGGAAACTGGGGTCGAACTGCTCCAGGAAGAGTCCTTTCTCAAAAATCCAACGTGTCGGGCGGCGTATCTGGTTGACCTCCCACTCTTCTGTGACGATGCGGTAGCGAATGATGCCAGAGTCGGAAATGAGCGTGTTGACCCCGCGGGTGACCATCACAGACACCGAGTCGCGGTCGTAGATGGCGGGGGCGATGTGCTCCTTCTCTTCCTCGCAGCCCACTAGCAGCAGGACAAACGCCACAAGGATGGACACGATATCCATCCTTGCGGACAATGGTTTATCAGCCCTTCGGGGGCTGCTGGAATAATTCGTTGTATCCAAGGTGTTGAAAATAATTCTATGGGGTCTGCCTCTTTTTATCATTCCACCTTCCACTTGGCAAACCAGCGCTCGTTGAACGTGATGCCCACATTAATGCGGAAAGTGTTCTCCTTGATGAGCGAAGCCGCCGAACGCTGCACCCACTGCCCCGAGATGGTGAGCATGGAGATGTTGCCTCGCGACCGGTCGCGCTCGTACCACACGTTGACGATGGGAATGCCGAAGCCTGCACTCACGCTGATTTCCTTGGGGCCGTCAAGACCATTTATATTTAAATAAGGTGTAGCATAGGACGCGCCCGCACGGAAGTGGACACGGTCGAGGAAGCGCCGGCTCTGCTCGTTGCGGCAGAAGTCGGCTCCGACGCTCACCTTGTGGCGGTCCTTGAAGTAGTCGCTCTTGAGAGCATACTGCGGCACGTCGTTGACCACGGAATATTCGGGGAAAGACACGGCGCCCCACTTCTGCAAAGTGTAGTCGGCCCCCAGTCGGAGGCGGTTGGCATGAACGTAGGAGAAACCCGCCCCCAGCATGGTGGGCAGCTCAAAGCCGTTGCTCACCGTCATGGTGGTGGTGTCGGAAACGGAAGTCTGCGGGTTGACCGATATGACACGGCACTCGGGATTGCTGTTCAGCTTGTGGCCCGGCGAATAGGTGGCTCCAACGGTGAGCAGGTCGTTTTTGCCCACTCTGAGCTGGTACTGCAGTCCCAAGTCGAGCTTGTAGCTGCGCACGTCGGCACTATAGACCTTGCTGAGGGTGTTGACATAGCCGTCACTGTAGGAGTTGACCACTGAACGGTCATAGCTGCCCCAGAGATAGGATATGTTGGCGCCCAACGAAAGACCGCGCAAAGGCTCGAAGCCTGCGCCGAGATAAACCTGATGGAGTCCGCCGCTGCCGCTGAAGGTGTTGGTGAACGAGCTGGTCTTGTCGGCGTTCAGATAGCCCTTCTGCAAGTAGTTGTAACCGATGTTGCTGAAGGGCAGCAGTCCGAAGCTGACACCCACATGGGGCATAACTCTGAATTCAGCTGCCACATAATCGAAATTGGCGTTGTTGGCATTCTTGCGTTTTCCGTTCTCTTCAAAATTGGTGAGTTGCAGCGAAACGCCTGCATCGAACAGGAACGTAAGCGAATCAACCCCCGAATAGGAGGCCGGATTGAGGAAGTTCACCTGGTTGTGCTCGCGGAAACCGATGCCCACACCGTTCATGCCCCGGCTGAAGCCACCGCATTGTTCGGCCAAAGAGCCGAAGCCAAACTGGCTGTAGGGAGAATTCGTGCCGCTCTGGCCAAGAGCCGCCGTTGTGAAGACTGCTGCCAAGAGGGCACCACAAATTCGTTTGTTCATCTATCTGAAATGATAAAAAAATTTCTAATTCATTGGCGAGGCTCTTCTCACCACCCAAGGGCATTCCATGCGCTTTTCTGGTCACCGCATGGCCCAATGGGCAGTAGAACCTTCCATACCACCATTCCGTACTGCACAAAGGCAGACTTTGGGCTTTCGGGGTGCAAATTTATTGAAATCCTTTGAGATATGCAAATAAATTTCAGATTATTAATAAATGCCCTATATATAAGGAGTTTCCGCGGTTGTTAACAACACCAACTTTTGACGTTCACGGCCTTTCAAGGCAGGAAAAGAACAAAAAAGAACAGATTTTAAGAACAACTTTTAAGAACAAAAAACATGGAAACAAAACAAACGTTCACACGGGAAATCAAAGGGCATTTCAACCTAAGAGAACCCAAAGGAAAGAAACCTACTGCAATATTCTTTGTAGTAAGTCTTAATGGTAGGCAGTACAAGTTTTCTACAGGTGTTAAAGTTTATCCTAAAATGTGGAACAAAAAGAATGGTTCTGCAATTATCAGTAACCAACAAACAAAACAGGATAACAGGAATAATAAAGTAGTAAATGAAAGAATTTCTGAAATATTGACAGTGTTTTCAGATTTTAAATTATATCTTTGCAACCAAGAAAGGGAAATGGAAGATATTCCCGTGAAACTTAAATCTATAATTTATAAAGATATGGCAAAAATTGAAAACAAAATTAACACTGAAAAGATGTTGGAAGACGCTTTTAACTATTACTACACCTATATAAAGAAAGGAACTAAAGAAAGTACAAAAACAGTTGAATGGCGCAAAGTAACAACTATATTTGAATTTATTGAAGAAAAGAAGTTGGAACATGATATTTCCGTTTTTACACAGAGCGGAATTAATGCTTTACGTCAATACCTTATTGAGAAAGGAAAAACAGTTATAACAACAAATTATGTGTGTACTGCATTGGTTAGATATATAAATAATGTTCTTTGTGTTAATACAGAATATTTGGAGTATAAATTGCAGCCTGTGAAATATATAAATTTGGAAGACAACAGGGAAAATGAAGAAAAAGGAAATTTCCCATTAAATGAATCAGAACTACAGAAACTTGAAACATGTGATTTTTTGGAACCAAATGAAATAAAGTACAGGGATATATTTTTATTGCAGTGTGAAATTGGTTGGCGCGTTTCTGATTTGCAACAATTAATTAATGGCAATTATGAAGAAGATGAAAAAACCATTAAAGTAGTTACCATTAAAAAAGGTGTTGAAGCTTATGCGTATAAGACAGAAAGGCTTATTAATCTTTTAGAGAAAGTTAAAGCATACAGACCGCTGTCAGAACATTGGCGCAATAAATATGATGCAGCACTAAAAAAGATAGCAAAGAAAGCAGGCTTAAACCGTACCATAAATTATGTAGATACTAAAGGCGTAAAACATGAAATGAAAGTTTATGAAAAGATTTCATCACATTGGGCACGTCATACAAAGGTAGTTTTGGAACATAAGATAGGAACACCAAAAGATATTGTCATTAAAATGACAGGTCACAAAAATCCAAATATGATTGACAAAGTATATACAAAGTTAACATCAGAAGAAAAGAAACAGGAATTTGTAAGTTACTTTGAAAACAAGGATATAAACGGGAATCTGAAAGGAACTGAAAAGGATATACAGGAAATAAATAATAACTACAAAAATAAAGAGATAGTTTATATAAAAGAAGAAAAAAAGAAGAATGTGTTTTCAGAAGAACAACTGGAAGCATTAAACAAATTATTTGCATGGAATAAGGCAAAACTATTAAATAGTATGATTCCACCAAATAACTTTAAACTAGAAAATGAAATAATAAACACCGTTAAAAATATGGATAGTCTGACGGAATATAAGCCAAATATGTTTAATGATGTGGAAATTTGTTTTCCGTATATTTATAGACATTTAGAAATTAGTGACATTATTTTTTCTGATAGTCTAGATGTAAAATTAAGATACTTTGGTTTATCAACCATAAAATAAAAATAAAAAGGAAAGTTAAAGATGAATATTTAAAAGAAAGTAAATATTAGATATATAAAACTTTCAAAGATTTGGTTCCAAAATAATGGATAAAAAACCAAATAGAATGTAGTGTTAATCAACATATTGTTTAATTAAATTTTTATAGCTTATGACAAAGAAAAATGATGTTGGAAAGAATGAACCCAAAAAGAAAGAATTTTCTATTGAAGAAGTTCTAGAAGACAAAAAGGTAAAAGCAAATAAAGATCTTGTAGAATATCTTAATATGCTTAAAGGCTTGAAATTACCAAAAGCAAGTGAACGCGTTTTCTTAGCTTATACGGAATCTGAAATTTATGATTCAGTCTTAAAAGAATGGGAATCATGGAAAGCAAAAAGACAAACAGAAGAAGTAAAAAAGAAATGCAGGGCACTTGTGGACGGACTTTTGAAAGGAAATAAAGAAAGAAAAAGAATTATCAGCCCAGAAGAACTTTTGCCCCTACTAGAAGAATTTGTTAAAAGTGTAAATGGTAGGAAAGCTAAAGAGAAAGCACAAAAGGAAGCGGAAAAAATGGGAATAACGTATGAAGAATATGTTGAAATGCTTAAATAAATAGTTAAAAGGCTATCTGAAAAAGGTAGCCTTTTTTTATATTCCAAACCTATAGACCAAGAAAACACGCTCTGAGCCGCCAAAAGGATGCAGGGGGTGTAATTGTACGGAAAAAGACGTTGAGGCCATCAGACCGTCAAAAAATGGCCTTTTAGACGCTTTTTTGAAAGTCTTTATGGGTTGTGGGTATATAGATATAAAAAATGGATAACAAAAGGTTTCAAAAAGTTCATAAATAAAAATTGTCTAAAATTGACTTTGATATTTGAAATAAGTTTGATATATTAGTACAAGAAAACAGATAAATAAGAAACCAAATAAAACTCATGAAAAATCAGATAATTTTAAGTAAGACTTAATGGAAAATAGAGAAATGGAAGAAAAAAAGTATTTTTTATATGAAGAAATAAGGGAGAAAGCACTAAAGGAAAAAATTGCAGATAATAGGGTTTCCATTGGAATGTGGGCTAAATTTCAAGGGTACAAGAAACAAAGAATTTAGAAAGATAAAGAACTAAGGATATATTATTATAAACCATGTAGTTTATGTGATAATGAATAATACAGATTATATAGTTTATGATAATAGATTTTGTTTAGGATGTTTCCAGCTAAGACAAACAAGAAAAGATTTAGAAATTAAATGTATAAAAGTGTAGATAATTATTATAATAACAAATAAATAATTAATAATATGGCTATAACTAGTAATCAAATATATGATAGAAAAAGCTATTTAGAAGAATAGGAAAAGCAAAAAGAAATGCTAAAGAAGTCAACAGGTTGTAAAATGGAAGATGAGGTTATAAAAGAAATAAATCCTGATAATGATTAAGTTTTAATGTTTACAGGAAATTTCAAATTACATAATAAAGGGATAATTAATGAAAGGTTTTGTAATGAATAAAGAGCTAATATTTAAGAATGAAGAATTAATAAAGGAAACAATTAATTCCGTTAAAGATTTAATAGTAATACTAAATCAGAATATAGATTTTATAAATAATGAAAATATAACAATAGACACAATAAAAGAAATAGTAATAAATAAAAAAGCATATAAAAACATAATATACCAAAAGACTTTAAAAAATGTATGTGAGGAATTTGGTGTAAATTATGATAAAGCAAGGTTTGTGACGTTTAAATGGCTGCATGAGGATTTGTTAGTTTATAATATAGCTAATATAAGAAATAAACAATGGTATCAGTTTATAAATGATATTCCAAATAATATCAAATATTTTATGGTTGACTATATAAGGATTTCAGATAAAGAAGTAAGTTTAAAAGATAATGCTATTAATGTGATTACAGAACGTTTTTCATATTATACAGAAAATGAAAAACAAAATAAGATAGTTAGGAAATTAAAGCAGATTTAGAAAATCAACTCAGAATTGGAAAAAGATGGTTTTAATACATCAAGAATCAAAAGTTTCTTTAATTGGGATAATTCTTTAAATGTAGATTTAGTAAAAAAGATAGTCTAAATTTTGTTTTTAGTGGATGCAATCTATTAGTAATTAGAAAATAAATACTTTAGGATTGCATCCGCTTTTAAACCATGACAGGGTGATATTTTGTAAAATTCTGTGTATATATGAAATAAAAAAGTCACCCTCAATAAATTTAATATTTTATAGATATACTTGTACTGAAATCCTAAAATACAGACAATATGAAAACAATAAATAATAATATTATAAAAAGCATATACTTTGAAACAGAATTTGTAACGCAAAAAGACGGTTTTAAACGTATTCCTGTGGGGTATATTGACAAAACTATTTGTGGATGTGGAATTACATCTTTAGCAATAGAAAACAACCTAAATACAATTATTGCGGTGCCTCACAAATATTTAGTGGATAACAAAGTAAGACAATACCCAAACAGCAGGTACAATGGCAAAATATTTGGTGTTTATGGTGGTGTTTCTAAAGATGAAATCAATGAGTATTTAGATAGTACGGAAATAATTAAAATAATGGTAACTTATGACAGCCTAAACAAAGTTGAACACCTATTAAATAAATGTGTCCTAATAATAGATGAATCAGACCAACTATTAAAAGGTATCAAACTAAAAACAGGAAATAAAGATTTAGACGTTTACAGCTATTTAATGAAGTTAGCAGAACAACACAAAGACAGGGTTTCTTTTGTAAGTGCAACACCTTTGCCATTAAAATATTTGCCTGCATGGGTTTCAGAACTTCCACAATACAAATTTTATTTCAGTAACACAATTAAAGTCAAACCAATATTAATGAAAAGAACATACCCTTATAAATCTTTGGAAGATGAGATAATAAGACCTTTAAACCAATCTGATAGTATTACTATAGGAAATAAAACCTTTAAAAAAGTGATAGTCTTTATAAACTCTGTAGAAAACATTTTAAAGGTAGTAAAAGAATGCCTGTTAAATAAAGATGAAGTTACCATTTTGTGCGGTGACAATACAAGAAATGACTATAAAATACGCGGATATAAAAGGCTGGAAAGTTATAACAAACTAACAAAATTTACCTTTATAACAAGTAGTGGTTTTGCAGGTATAGACTTATGGGATGAATCAGCCATTAATATAGTAGTCAGTAACACCACAAAGGAACACCAAATGTTAAACCTACTTACAGACCTAAAACAGGCAACAAGCAGGCAGAGAAACAAGAATAATCCAAACTACAATACTTTCATATACCTGTATAATCAGAACAACTTTGAAAAGACAGAAAAAGAACTATTAAATATTATAGATGCAAACAAAGAACAGATTACAGATAACTGTAAGTTATTAAATGAACTATTGGAAAAAAATGATAGTAGATATAATAGCACACTAAAGACCTTTAAAGATAGCCCATTATTTAGAAACTATTCCCTTTTTAATGGAAAGCACACATTAAATGAATTAGCCTTTAATGCTGATAGATATTTCATTTTGGAAACTAGAAAACAATTTGAAAAAGGATTTAACGTTATGGGGTGTTTTGATAATGAACCTTTAATAATTGACGCGCCAAAGATTGTTAGCCCCTTTAGTTATTCCGTATTACTTGAAAAGTACAAAGAAAGTCTAAAGGATGAAACGGTAATATTTACAGCAGAAGAAAAGGCAACAGAAAATTACCAAATTATTGATTTATATTATAAGCAAAATAAAACTTTCACTAGTAACAGTAGTTACGCAAAGAAAATGCTAAAAGCAAATGGAAATGATTGGTTAAAAATAAATATTGAATTGCACAATATGATTTCTGAAACCTGTTATCCGTGGAAACAATTAAAACTAATGTTAGAGGCTGTTTTTAAAAAATATGGAATAAACAGAAAACCAAAGGAAACAGACCTATAGGAATTTAATTTCAAATACTAGCTTAAAAAGATAAAAGGCTATAAGCATATACAGATAACAAAGAAATAATTAAAGATGAAATATTATTTTACAATTTACAACATGCAGTTTAAACATTTATGAAAAGAAATATTAAAATTGAAATTGAAAACGTTTTTCAGTTATCCGCTATAAATAGTATTAGTATTATAGGTATTAATTTAATAGGTGGTGTTAAAATATACCCTACCAATATAGCAGATGCAACAGAAAATTATTTTATAATAGATGTTAGCAATATGCCAAAAGGTGTTTTTGGTTTTGAATTAGAATTTGCAAATAAGAAGAAATTACATATTATAAGACACTATAAAGTTTTTGAGATTACAGAGAAAGAAACAAACATTATATTTAATGGGAATAACGGAATTACATATACTTATGAATAAATATAAACGTCCAAATATCAGAATATATGAAATTGACAATGAGATATTAAAAGGTAGTTTCTAGCAAAATGAAAATACTATTTCTTATGATGAAACAAACATAAAAAATTATTCTGTATGGAATGACTGATTTTCTTTTCCTTTGAAAAGTTGAAAATTTGCCCTTTGTGTGAAATAGGGTTGAAGTGGGGTTTAAACGTGATAATTTTCAAAATCACCATGCCCCCCTATTAAAACTGTTGAAATAATTTGGAAGTACGGAAAAAATGGTGTATCTTTGCCACCGTGAACAGGAAAAAGAACAGACTTTAAGAACAAACCGCGCGGAATGCCTTTAAAAAGGGGATATTTGCAAATTTATTGAAAAAAAACGAAATAAAGGCACGTAATATGAATAAATAAGTTATTTTTGCATCGTGAAACGTTTTACAAGCATTCTGAATACAGTTTTTTTCTGTTGGCTGCTCATCTTCGAGAGCCAAACGGCAGCCGCAGCAACTCAGCAGCAGTGGCTGCTCTCGCCCACCGACATGTCCGAGCAACAGCTCGACAGCGTACGCATTAGCCTGCTCACCTGCTCGCCCCATGACGAGATTTACAGCCTCTACGGCCACACGGCCATCAGGCTGGAAAACCCAGCATACGGAGTGGATGTGGCCATCAACTACGGCATGTTCAGTTTCAGCAAGCCTTTCTTTGTACTTCGATTCGTTTTCGGGCTCACCGACTATGAGATGGGAGCCGTTCCATTTGCCTATTTCTGTGAAGAGTACCGCAGCTATGGGAGCAAAGTCACCCAACAAGTAATCCGTCTGAACAACAGGCAGAAACAGCGCATCATTGAAGCCTTGGAACGAAACTACCAGCCCGAAAACCGAGTGTATCGCTACAACTATTTCTACGACAACTGCACCACACGGGCTCGCGACATGATTTTGCAGAACATGCAGGACGACTCCACCCATGTTGTCGGCAAGGATTACACCAAGGAACTCACCTACCGCGACATGGTGCATGCCTGTACCGAAAACCATCGTTGGGCGCGCTTCGGCAACGACATGCTCCTGGGCTTCATGGCCGACCGCCCCACCACCAACGAGCAGCAGCAGTTTCTGCCCGCCAACCTGATGGACGACTTCGACGAGATGCTCGTCTCGGACAACGCCACTTACGAAGCACCGCTCGTCATCGACAAACTGACGGCTGTGGAGCCGGGCAGACAATACACCGAGGAGGGATTCCCCCTCTCGCCCACGGCCTGTGCGCTCATTCTGCTGGCCGTTACGCTGCTTGTGGTGGCCTACGAATGGCTGGCTGCCGACAATGTGTGCTGGGCCTACGACGCACTGCTCATGGTGCTCAGCGGACTGGCAGGCTGCCTGCTCTTCCTCATGCTTTTCTCTCAGCACCCCACGGTGCGCCTCAATCTGCAACTGCTGGTGCTCAATCCGCTGCCTTTGTTGTTCGTCTGGAGAGCCGTCAAACGGGCTCGCCATGCCCAGCGCGACCCTTGGTGGATGCTCTGGGGCGCCCTCATTGTGCTGTTCTTCGTCGGGGCATTGGTGCAACGCTACGCCGAGGGCATGATGATTCTGGCATTATGTTTGCTGATACGTTGTGGAGTGAACATCGTGGCCACTAGGCGAAAAAACGTCGGGAAATCCGCGAGCATGCCCCACAACAAGAAAAGTGGCGCCTGACGACAGCAACAAATTCTCTAGAGAATTTTGCAACATCTCACGGAAATAAAAAAATATCTCCCGACAATAAATAATTATTTCACGACAATAAAAAAACATCTCTCGAGAGTATTTTCCCATTTCTTGGAGGGAGAAAAATAACTCACGGCGTTGCTGAAAAATTTTCTAGAGAATTTCAACACAACGCACGACAATAAAAACGGCATTGCAGCCGACACATTATTCACACACGAAAACACAAATTTCAAAACATGAAAAAACCTTGGAAACAAGGCCAACCACTTGAAGAATGAAACACAAGAACATCACGGCGACAATACTGGCGGCCATGGCCGTCATCACGGCACAGGCACAAACGCTGCAACCGCAGCCAAAGCTCGTGGTCAGCATAGCCATCGACCAGCTGCGCACTGATTTCGTGGAGCTGTTCTCGCCGCTTTTCGGCAACGACGGGTTCAAACGTCTGCTCGGCCAAGGCACCGTCTATAGCGACGCCTCCTATCCTTTTACACCCATCGACCGCGCTTCGGCCATCGCAACGCTCAGCACGGGTGCATCGCCCTACTATCACGGCATTGTGGGAACACAGTGGCTCGACAAGAGTTCGCTACAGAAAGTGGGATGCGTGGAGGACAAGAAGCACCCCGGGATTTATACCATCGATTACACCTCACCCAAAAACATACTGACCTCAACGCTGGGCGACGAGCTGAAGATGGCCACAAACGGAGCAGCCATCGTCTATTCCATTGCCCCCTTCAAGGAAGCTGCCATTCTGTCAGCAGGACATGCTGCCGATGGAGCCATCTGGATTGACGACACGAACGGCAACTGGTGCAGTTCTACCTACTATTTCAAGTCTGCTCCAAAATGGTTCTCGGCAGTCAACACGCTGAACAAGATTCAGCTGCCATCGAAAGGCATAAAGCTCACTGACAAAACATTTTCAGGCAATCACAAGTACCGAAACTTCAAGGTCAGCAGCTACGTCAATGCCAGCATCACCGACTTGGCCTTGCAGTGCATCAGCGGCAACGCCATGGGGGCCGACAACACCCCCGACCTGATAGCGCTCACCTACTATGCCGGGGCGCCTTCGGGGCAGACAAAAAGTCAGTCCGAACTGCAAGAAACCTACTACAAGCTGGACAAAGACCTGGCGCGGCTCATGAGCAGCATAGAGAGCAGTGTGGGCAAGCAGAACGTATTGTTCGTGGTCACCAGTACCGGCTACTTCACTGAGGACAACAGCTCCTACGACCAGTTCCGCATCCCCACGGGCACCTTCTACATCAACCGCACGGCCAACCTGCTGAACATCTATCTGGGTGCCATCTTCGGGCAGGGCCGCTACGTGGAGGGATACTTCCGCAACCAGATTTACCTGAACCACAAACTCATGGAGCAGCGGCGCATCAGCTTCTACGACGTGCTGGGCCGATGCAAGGAGTTTCTCATCGAGAGTGCCGGCGTGCGCGACGTGTTCACCAGCGAGCGGCTCACCACATCGGGCAACCCTGGCATCGAGCGCATACGCAACGGCTACAACTCAAACTGTTGCGGCGACATTCTCATCGAGGTGGCCCCCGGATGGACCATCCAGAACGAGGACACGCAGGACACTTTCCAGCAGCGGGCCAGCCTCATCCCATTCCCCATCATCATCTACGGCGGCAACACGCCTGCCCGGCGCGTGGAAACACCCGTCACGGCAGACCGCATTGCGCCAACCATTGCCAAGAGCATACACATCAGGGCACCCAACGCTTGTTCCGCCACGGCGCTGAAATAGCCATCAGAAAAAAACTGACGCCTTCCTCGCGAAGGAGTCAGGAGCATGACGGCAAACAAGCCAGAAACCGAGCATAAAGGACAAGCCGTGGGCAGATTTGCAACAAAAAAACATTCTTTTGCTGTAAATCTGCTTTTTTCTGTGCTTTCGGCTGTGACATAACAAAATTTATTCGTAACTTTGCGCGGATTTTTCATATAAATAGGAAATTAGAATAATAAATAAGAACAAAACAATAAAAAACTGAAAAAATGAATTTCAACAAATTTCTGAAATCATTGTTCGGCGACAAGTCGAGCAGAGACATGAAACTCATTCAGCCCCTTGTAGAGAAAGTAAAAGCCGCTTATCCGGAGATTCAAGCCCTGGACAACGACCAACTGCGAGCCAAGACGAAAGAGATTCAGGCCTACGTGCAGAATTCGGCCAACGAGAAGAAAGAGCAGATAGCCAAACTCAAAGCTACCATCGAGGATACACCCATCGACGAGCGCGAAGCCATCTTCAACCAGATTGACAAACTCGACAAAGAGGCGCTCGACATTTACGAAGAGGCGCTCAACGAGGTGATGCCCGTGGCCTTCAGCATCGTCAAAGAAACGGCGCGCCGTTTCGCCGAGAACGAAGAGACCATCGTCACAGCCACCGACTTCGACCGTGAACTGGCTGCCGATCCCTCCAAGGACTTCATCACCATCGATGGCGACAAGGCCATCTACCACAACCACTGGACGGCTGGTGGCAACGACCTGAAGTGGGAAATGGTACACTACGACGTGCAGCTCTTCGGCGGCGAAGTGCTCCACCAGGGAAAGATTGCCGAGATGGCAACGGGTGAAGGTAAGACCCTTGTGGCCACCCTGCCCGTGTTCCTCAATGCACTTACCGGCAACGGCGTACACGTGGTGACCGTCAACGACTATCTGGCCAAGCGTGACTCCGAGTGGATGGGGCCGCTCTACATGTTCAACGGGCTCTCCGTCGATTGCATCGACAAGCACCGCCCCAACTCGCCCGAACGACGCAAAGCCTATCAGGCCGACATCACCTTCGGAACCAACAACGAGTTCGGCTTTGACTACTTGCGCGACAACATGGCCATTTCGCCCGCCGACCTTGTGCAGCGTCGCCACAACTATGCCATCGTCGATGAGGTTGACTCGGTGCTCATTGACGATGCCCGTACGCCGCTCATCATTTCCGGTCCCATCCCCAAAGGCGACGACCAGATGTTCGAGGAGTACCAGCCGCTCGTAGAACGGTTGGTGGGTGTACAGCGCCAGTTGGCCACTCAGTATCTGGCCGACGCCAAGCAAAAGATTTCTGAAGGCCAGCGACTCTTTGACAGCGGCAAAAAGAAAGAAGGCGAAAAAATGCAGGAAGAAGGATTCCTCTCGCTCTACCGCTCGTTCAAGGCTCTGCCCAAGAACAAGCCCCTCATCAAGTATCTCTCTGAAGAAGGCATCAAGGCAGGCATGTTGCGCACTGAAGAATACTACATGGCCAACAACAACCGCGAAATGCCCAAAGCCGTAGAGCCGCTCTACTTTGTCGTAGATGAAAAACAGAACGCCTGCGACATGACCGACAAGGGCACCGACTGGATGGCCCGCCAGGTGAACGACAAGGAACTGTTCGTGCTGCCCGACATCACCGCACAGCTTTCCGCCCTGGAGAACGAGACCGGACTGACCGACGAGGAGCGCATCAACAAAAAAGACGAATTGCTCAGCCACTATGCCGTGCAGAGCGAACGCGTCCACACCATTCAGCAGCTGCTCAAGGCATACTGCATGTTCAACAAGGACGACGAATATGTGGTTATCGACGGCGAAGTGAAAATCGTCGATGAGCAGACAGGCCGTATCATGGAAGGCCGACGCTGGAGCGACGGTCTGCACCAGGCTGTCGAGGCCAAGGAGCACGTGAAGGTGGAGGCCGCCACACAGACGTTTGCCACCATCACGCTGCAGAACTACTTCCGCATGTACCACAAACTGGCCGGCATGACGGGTACCGCCATTACCGAGGCGGGCGAGTTCTGGGACATCTACAAACTCGACGTGGTGGAGATTCCCACCAACCGGCCCGTCATACGCGACGACATGGACGACCGCGTATATAAGACTGCCCGCGAGAAGTACAACGCCGTGATAGACGAAATCATCAACATGCGCGTCAGCGGACGGCCGACGCTGGTGGGTACCACCTCGGTGGAAATCTCCGAGCTGCTCAGCCGCATGCTGAAACTGCGCAACATCCCCCACCAGGTGCTCAACGCCAAGCTGCACCAGAAGGAGGCCGACATCGTGGCTTTGGCCGGACAATCGACTCAGGGCAACGTATGGGTATCGGCCGACGGGCGCGCCTTCTGCGACAAGCCTTCGGCGCTGCGTTACAACCAGGAACTCTCAGAGAACGAGAAGAAATATGCCGACATCGACGTCAACAAGGTGAACGAAGAGCAGCGCCTGCTCGGTGCCGTCACCATCGCCACCAACATGGCCGGTCGTGGTACCGACATCAAGCTGTCGCCTGCCGTCAAGGAGGCTGGCGGACTGGCCATCATCGGTACGGAGCGTCATGAGAGCCGTCGTGTTGACCGCCAGCTGCGTGGTCGTGCCGGACGTCAGGGCGACCCCGGAAGCTCAGTGTTCTACGTGTCGCTGGAGGACAAGCTGATGCGTCTGTTTGCCAGCGAGCGCATCGCCGGCGTGATGGACAAACTGGGATTCAAGGACGGCGAACGAATAGAGCACCCCATGATTTCGCGCAGCATCGAGCGCGCCCAGAAGAAAGTCGAAGAAAACAACTTCGGCATCCGAAAGCGTCTGCTCGAATACGACGATGTGAAGAACAAGCAGCGCACCGTCATCTACGAGAAGCGCCACCACGCACTCATCGGCGAACGCATCGGCATGGACATCTCGAACACCATCTGGGACCGCGTGAGCAGCATCATCGAAAAGAGCGACTACGTGGGTTGCAAGGAACAGTTCATCAAGCTGTTTGCCATGGAGTGCCCCTTCACCGAGAAAGAATTCACCGAGGAGAATCCCGACAAACTGATGGAACGCTCGTTCCAGCAGGCCATGGAAGCATTCAAGCGCAAGACCGAACGCATACAGAACGTGGCATGGCCCATCATCAAGAGAGTGTATGAGGAGCAAGGCTCCATCTACGAGCGCATCATGGTGCCCATCACCGACGGGAAGGGTGTCTATAACATCGCCTGCAACCTGAAAGAAGCCTATGACACCGAGTGCAAGAGCGTGGTGAAAGACTTCGAGAAGGCCATCCTGCTGCACATCATCGACGACAGTTGGAAAGAAAATCTGCGCGAGTTGGACGACCTGGAGAAGAGTGTCCGCAACGCATCCTACGAACAGAAAGACCCGCTGCTCATCTTCAAACTCGAGAGTGTGAAGATATGGGACAACATGATCGACACGATGAACAACCGCATCGTGAGCATACTCATGCGAGGCGCCATCCCCGAAATGGCTCCCGAACAGGAAGTGCGCGAAGCAGCACCCGAACAGCACAGCCAACGCTACAACGAGCAGAAGGAAAGCCTCGTTGACGAAAACCAGCAAGCTGCTGCCCAGCACGACACCCGCGAAAGTGCCCAACAGGTGAACCGCGCACCCATTGTGAAAGACAAGATGCCCGGACGCAACGACCCATGTCCCTGCGGTAGCGGCAAGAAGTTCAAGAACTGCCACGGACGAGGCATTGTGTAATTTTGCGCATATCTCCCTCCGGTGACTTCGCACAACGTGAAGTCACCAGAGGGAGGATTCAACACCCAACACACCAAACCAAATCATGATTAAAATAACGAATCTCAAGAAAGCATTCGGCGAACACACCGCAGTCGATATTGACAGTTTCACCATCAACCGAGGCGACATTCTCGGACTTGTAGGCAACAATGGCGCCGGAAAGACCACCCTGTTCCGTCTGATTCTCGACCTGCTGAAGGCCAACGAAGGACATGTGGAACTCTCTTTTTCTGACGGCGAGACCATCAACCCTGCAGAGAGCGAGGAATGGAAGCAACACACGGGAGCATACATCGACGAGGGCTTCCTCATTGACTTCCTCACCCCTGAAGAATACTTCCACTTCATCGGAAAAATCAGTGGCATCAGCAATCAGGAGGTCGATGAGCGCGTCAGCGTGTTCGACCACTTCATGAATGGCGAAGTGCTGGGACAAAAGAAACTCATCCGCGACCTGTCGGCCGGCAACAAACAGAAAGTGGGCATCATTGCGGCCATGCTCAACCACCCGCAGCTCATCATTCTGGACGAGCCGTTCAACTTTCTCGACCCTACCAGCCAGAATGTGCTCAAGCATCTGCTCACCGACTATCACGAAAAGACCCAAGCCACCATTCTCATAAGTAGCCACAATCTGGCCCACACCATCGACATATCACCCCGCATTGCCCTGCTGGAGCACGGACACATCATCCGCGACTTGGAAAATCAGGAGCGCAGTGCCGAGAAAGAGCTTGAGGAATACTTCAATTCGTAAAGGTTCATACCCACACAAAAAAACATTCGAGAGACAGAAACCATTTTTTGCAGTTTCTGTCTCTCGAATGTTTTTATGCGCAGTCGTTGGCTATTGTTGCTGCATGCGTTTGTTCTCTCTGTCTTGCTGCAGAATTGACTAACCCATCCCCTTGTTCAGAATCTTCATGTACTCATCGTAGGATATGAATCGGCCACCCATGCTTTTGAGATGGGGCGTTTCGAGCTGGCAGTCGATGAGCAGGCCGCCGTGTTCACTGAACAAATGTGCCAAAGAAATCAGAGCCAGTTTGCTGGCATTGGGCACCAACGAGAACATGCTTTCGCCAAAGAAACAAAGTCCGAGCGCTACGCCATAGAGTCCACCCACTAGACGTTCGCCTTGCCACACCTCAACACTGGCAGCAAAGCCTTGGTCGTGCATGCGCAGGTAGGCAGCCATCATGTCTGGCCCGAGCCATGCTCCCTCTTGGTCGATGCGCAGACGGCTGCACTGCGTGATGACACCCTCGAAATCGGCATTGAAAGTCACCTCGTAGAGTTGCTTGCGCATGAGGGTGCGCATGCTGTGGGAAACGTGTATCTCGTTTGGAAAGATGACGAACCGCTCATGGGGGCAATACCAGTGAATCAGCTCGGAGTCGCGAAACGACGTCCAAGGGAAAATTCCATTGCTGTAAGCCAGCAACAGACGGTCCACCGAAAGGTCGCCGCCAACGGCCAACAGCCCGTCGGGATCGGCCAGCCGAGGGTCGGGAAAACTGATGCTGTCGTCTAATCTGAAAACCATTCCCGAAACCAACAGTTAACGTTGTCTTATCTGAAAACCGTTGTCGAAACTCACCAAAACCTCTCCACCGTTTTTCAGACTTCCAAAAAGAATCTCGCGCATGAGCAGCGGTTTCAGCTCGCTGCTGATGACACGATCCATTTCGCGGGCACCATACTCGCGGGTGAAACCTTTGTCGAGCAATTGGGCGAAGGCTTCGTCGGTAAGCTTCATGGAAACGTTTTTGGCTGTCAGTTTGGTTTGCAACTCACGAAGTTTCTTTTTCAGGATGAGTGTGGCCATGGTGCGATCCATGTCGTTGAACACCACCGTGCCACTGAGCCTGTTGATGAACTCGGGCTTGAACGTTTTCTTGGCTTGGGCGAGCATGGCCTCTCCCCTGCTCAGGCGGCTGTTGAATCCCACGCTGGCTTGCGACGCATACTGTGCTCCGGCATTCGAAGTCATGATGAGCACCACATTGCGGAAGTCGGCCTTGCGCCCTTTGTTGTCGGTGAGATGTGCGTAGTCCATCACCTGAAGCAGAATGTTGTAGATGTCTTGGTGGGCTTTCTCTATCTCGTCAAGCAACAGCACACAGTTGGGGGTCTTGCGAATGGCGTCGGTAAGCAGTCCGCCGTCCTCATAGCCCACATATCCTGCCGGAGAGCCTATCAGTTTGGCCACAGTGTGTTTCTCGGTGTATTCGCTCATGTCGAACCGCACCAACTCGATGCCCAGTTCGCGAGCCAACACCTTGGCAACCTCAGTTTTCCCCACACCCGTAGGTCCCACAAAGAGCAGGCTGGCCAGCGGTTTGTTGTCGTCGAGCAGTCCTGCTTTGGCCATCTGCACCGCCTCCACCACTTGGCGTACAGCCTCGTCCTGTCCGTAGATTTGGCCACTTACCCGCTCACGCAGGGACATGAGCCGCTGGTTGTCATCATCGGCATCGGCCATGGCCTCCACTTTGCACACACGAGCCAGCACATCGGCCACCAGTGCCTTGTCAACCCTCTGCACTTGCGTCCCCTCATCGGGGTGGTTTTTCCGCCATGCACCAGCCTCGTCAATCAGGTCGATGGCCTTGTCGGGCAGGAACCGGTCGTTCACATATTTGGCGCTCGCTGTCACTGCAAACTTGATGGCCTCGTCGTCATAGCTCACACCATGGAAAGCCTCATAGTTGGGTTGCAGGCCTCGCAGTATCTCGACAGTCTCCTCCACAGAAGGCTCTGCAATGTCAATCTGCTGGAATCGGCGAACCAACCCCTTGCTGCGTGAGAAGAAACGGTTGAACTCATCGTAGGTTGTTGAGCCAATGAACTTGATGCCGCCCGTCTCCAGATAAGGTTTCAACATGTTCGAAGCATCCATGGAACTGTCTCCCACGGCCCCCGTACCTACCAGGTTGTGAATTTCGTCTATATAGACAATGGCATTGCCCTCCGCCTTAATACCATTCATGATGGTCTGAATGCGTTTTTCGAAATCGCCTCGGTACTGCGTTCCCGAAACAAGGCTGCCCAAATCGAGCTGATAGACTCTGCATCCTTTCAACGCGTCGGGCACCCGGCCTGAAACGATACGCTCAACCAACCCATAGACCAGGGCTGTCTTGCCCACGCCAGACTCGCCCACATGCAGCGGATTGTTCTTGTCCTTACGGCTGAGCACCTGGATGGTGCGCTCCAATTCGGCTTCACGCCCAATGAGCGGGTTGCGGCCTTCGAGCATGTCGTTCATACAGACCACCTGTTTGTGCCAGTCGCTTTTGCTCACACTGGTTTCTTCGTCGCCAAACGCCCAAAGGTCATCTGAGTCTTCGGCTTCATCACTATCCAAATCGTCGTTTTCATCTGCGTTTTCGACTGTTCTGTCGCCATAGTCTTTTTTCTTCGCCTCGCACAAACTGATGAGGCACCCCAAAAACGACGCCTTGTGATTGCCAATGAGATTCATGAGCGTAGAATTGGCATACGAGTCGGTCAGCTTCAGAATGCCTTCGGTAACGTGGGTAATATCCACGCTCCTGGCCGAAGAAAACTGCACATGGCTGTTGGCTATGGTTATTACCTGCTGCAACTGCACCGACAGAAGCATTTCCTGCTCCGCTCCTTCGGGCAGTTTCTCCTGCTGGCTCAGAAAATTGCGCAAGGGGTCGGCCAGTTCGTTGGCAGGAACGCCGAAAAGTCCGAGCGCATCGCTGAAATCGGCATCCTCAGTCATGGCCAACAGCAAGTGTTCGGGCATGATATACTCGTGCCGGTAGTCCTGATAGAGGCTTACCATTTGCCTGTAGATATGTTCAATGCGGGGAGAATTCTTTATTTCCATGGAGGTTAGCGCGTAAACAATAGAAAAGAAGTATGAAAAAGCATGTTATCGGCAAAAATGAGAGTAGCTGGCAGCAAAGAGAAGACTACGAAGCCCCTGTTTCATTCGGGCTCGTAAGAGAGACGAAGCGGAAATCCGGCATCCTCGGCCATCTGCTTAGCACGGTTGGTCTTTGTCACAGCCATGTCGTAAGTATAGATGCCCACCACCGCCTTGTCACTGTGATGCACCTTCAGCATCAGCGTTTGCGCCTCGGTTTCCGATTTGTGGAACACCCTAATAAGAATCATAACGACGAACTCCATGGTGGTGAAGTCGTCGTTATGAATAAATACTTTGTAGTGGCGGGGCTCGCGCAGGTCGGTGCGCTGCCTTTCGCGCACAGCTGACTGTTCTTTTGCCATTACCTTTGTTTCAAAAGAGCTTAGGGCTGAATCATCATTTCCTGAGCTTTCTGGGCTTCCTTCTGAGCCTTTATCAGCTCTTTCTGCTCCTTAGCCTGTTTCTTGGCCTCCTTAGCCTTTTTCTTGGCTTTCTTTTCAGCAGCCTTCTGCTTCTTGTCAGCCTTCTTCTGAGCCTTCTCGGCAGCTTCCTTGGCATCACGCTCCTGGCATTCGGGGCAGAGCGACTTGCCCTCTTTCTTTGCAGCCTTCTCCTTTACGCCAGCAACCAGTCCGCAGCCTTTCAAGTCCTTGCACTTCTTGCTGGTGTGATAGATTCCCGAGCCATCGGTGCAAATATATACTTTCTTTCCAAAACCAATAGCATTTGCTGTGCCAATGCTCAGCCAACATCCCATGATGGCCAGCAACATTGTTACAAAAAAGTTCTTTTTCATTTTTCTTTCCTCGTTATTATTTGGTTAAAAATTTTGGTTTGCTCGCATTTTTATGGTACAAAGATAAATATTTTTCAGAAATAATCCTTAATTTTGCCTTTCAAAATGAAGACTTTAACACTCTATAAGCATTTGTGCCGCTTCTCATGGTTTCTTCTTGCCCTGGCCGCGGTGCTTTTCCTGTGGCGCTTCGAACGCGCCCGGACACTCTCGCGCCTACTCTCCGCCCAGCAATTCTCCGAGCAGCACTACTACACACTCTGGACCGACTCGCTCCCACTGGCCAACATTCCTCTGTGCAGCCAAGCATACCAACTGGTTGAGTGCGACTCCATGCGACTGGCTGATGACGCAGAGAATGCCCACCAGCAGGCCGACGACATTGACTACTACCTGCATACCCATGACGTCAAGGACGAAGGGTTCGACATGATTGCAGCCTACCAATCCACCGCCCACCGGCGTGCCGACTCGCTCAGGCTGCTCTCCGAACAGACACGCAGCATAAGGCGTGGAGCCGCATGGAGGATAGAGCACAATGTTCGCTACCTGCCTGCCACCCCCTATACGTCACCCAACGTGCGCACCGATTCAACAGGCACCTACACAGGACAAATGAACGCCCGCCACGAGCCCCATGGCCACGGGCGTTTCGTGGCGGCCGACGGCAGCTACTACGAAGGGCAGTGGGCTGAAGGCCGTCGCCATGGATTCGGCTTTGCCGTTCTGCCCGGCCAACCCTTGCGCGCCGGAGAATGGAAGGACGACCGTTTCATGGGCGAGCGCATCCACTACCATTCCGACCGCATCTACGGCATAGACATTTCAAAATACCAGCACTTCCACGGCGTTGGCAAGAAGAAGAAGCTCTACCCCATCCATTGGAACAGACTGCGCATTACCCATTTGGGCAACATGAGCAAGAAGAAGATCAGCGGTTCCGTTGACTATCCCGTATCCTTCATCTTCATAAAGTCAACCGAAGGTTCCAGCATCAAAAATCCCTACTATGCAGCAGACTATCGTGCCGCCCGCCGACGGGGCATCCCCGTTGGAACCTATCACTTCTTTTCCGTTCGCACCAGTGCCGCCTCGCAAGCCCACTACTTCCTGGCCAACACCTTTCTCAGCAAGGGCGACCTCCCACCCGTGCTCGACGTCGAACCCACCCGCCAACAAATAGAGGAACTGGGCGGAACAAAGGAACTCTTCACCCGTCTGCGCACATGGCTCACCATCGTCGAAAAACGCGCCGGTGTGAAACCCATACTCTATGTCAACCAGACCTTCGTCAACCGCTACCTGCCGCAAGCACCCGACATCAAGCGCAACTACAGCGTGTGGATTGCCCGCTACGGCGACTACAAACCCGACGTGCGCCTCGCATTTTGGCAATTGTGCCCCGACGGACGTGTCAGTGGCATCACCGGCAATGTTGACATCAACGTGTTCAACGGCTACCGCGACAAATTCGACCTGATGCTCAAAAACGAAACGGTCAAGTAGCAATCACAACTTCCGAAGCGAAAAGAGGAAAGTCACTCCGCCACCCGGTGTTGCATGGGCTTCAATGGTTCCACCGTGCAACTGAACGGCATTCTTGACAATGGCAAGTCCCAGGCCAGTGCCACCGAGCGAGCGGCTGCGCCCCTTGTCAACCCGATAAAAACGTTCGAAGATGCGCGGCAGATGTTCGGGCGCAATGCCCACGCCGTTGTCAGCAAAAGTGAAGTGCCAAAAGCCAGCATCTTCTACGGCCGACACCTCAATGGTTGTGTTTTTCCCCGCATAGTTGAGCGCATTGTCCACCAGATTTCTGAAAACGCTGTAGAGCAACAAAGGGTTGCCACGAACAATGATGCCTTGCGGCAGACAGTTGTGCAACGACATTTGCCGTCGCTCCAACGAAAGGGCCGTTTCCTGCACTATGTCAGCAAAAAGCAGCGAAACGTCAACTCGCTCGAACGCCAACACGTCCGAGGCATAGTCCATGCGGTTCAGCGTTGAAATGTCCTGCAGCAAAGCCGTCAGGCGCTCAGCCTGTGCATGAGTGCGCTGGATGAACTGCTGTCGGATGGCAGCGTCTATGTCAGGTGTGTTGAGAATGGTTTCGGTGTAGCCCATGATGCTGGCCACGGGTGTTTTCAGTTCGTGGGCGATGTTCTGCGTAAGTTCGCGCCTCATCTTGTTTTCCTTCTCAGTCTGTTCGCGGCTGATGCGCTCGTCCATGCGCCGTGCATAACGCAGCAGCAGCAGACCCAACCCCAGCAACACCACCACCGAGAACACCAGCAGATGCCAATCGCTCACCTCGTCGAAGGGTTCAAGCATCTTCCTGTCGTAATCCTCGAACAGAATGAAAATGGTGGCAAACGCAACAAAAACAGCCATCACGCTGAGCCACATCTTCCGTCCTTCACTCATTCGGCACCGTTTCATCCTTCAGCCACCTCCTTTTGCCTTCTCATCCTTCAGTCTTCCTTTCAAACAGATAGCCAAAGCCCTGACGGGCAGTTATGCAGACAGCGTAGCGCCCTATTTTCTTGCGCATGCGGGCCATGTTCACGTCAACAGCACGGTCGGTCACCACCACATCCTGTGGCCACACCGCCTCGATGAGCTGCTGACGCGTAAACACCCGTCCGCTGTGGCTGAGCAGCAGGCTGAGAAGTTCAAACTCAGTCTTCGTCAGCGCCACGTCCAGCCCGTCGGCAACAGCCGTCTTGCTCACAAGGTCAACCGTCAGGCCCTCGTATGTCAGCACAGCCGGTTTCCCGGCGCCCTCGCCACCCGCGCGCAGCAAGACAGCCTTCACCCGGGCCAGTACCTCACGAACCGAGAAAGGCTTTGTCACATAGTCGTCAGCGCCGGTGGCGAACCCCCGCAGCGTGTCGTCCTCCGAGTCTTTGGCTGTCAGGAAAATGATGGGCACACGGGCCGTCTTCGCATCAGCCTTCAACACTCTTGCCAGCTCGAATCCCGACATGCCTGGCATCATCACGTCGAGCAGCAGCAGGTCGTAGTCGGCAACGCCTCGCTGCAAGGCTTCCTCTGCCGTGGCGACAGCCTCCGCCTGGTAACCGGCCGATCGCAAATTGAACAGAAGGATGTCGCAAAGGTCCTGCTCGTCGTCAACCACCAATATCCGTCTGCCGCCCACGGCCGATGATAGATTTGTCTGCTGTTCCATAAACAACTTCTATATAACCAAAAGTTATTCGTCTGTTTTGCAGTAGGAGGTGACGTGTCCCACGTCACAAATTCACGATTGTGACATGAGAAACGCCACCTCCTACTTGGACACTGCAAAGGTACGATTAAGCGAGCGAAAAACAAGAGGGAATCACAGATTTTTTTGTTTTTCCGAGCGGAAGTACCTTCGACTTTAGCCAAAGATACGACGAAGTCGGGAAAACGCCAAACAAAAACACCGGAAAATCATTTTCCGAACCGAGCCTGAACCACGTTGACCACATAGTCGCCCAACCGCTCCAGCTCGCCAACGAAGTCGCCGAAGAGCGTACCCACGGTGTAGTCGTAGCGGTGCTCGTTCACACACTCAATGTTCCACACCTTCAGTTGGTCGCGCATGGCGTTGATGTCGTTCTCCATGCGGAACGACTCGCGAATGTCGTGTTCGTCGCGGTGCCCGTGCATCACGATGCACATCTGCCGCAAGGCCTTTTCGCAGAGCCCCATCATGGTAGTGAGTTGGCGCGTCTGTTCCTCGGTGAACTCCAGTTCCAACTCCATGCGTCGGCTGAGCGTACGGGCCAAATTGTAGCAGGCGTCGCCGATGGACTCCAGCTCACCCACTTCACGCATCATCTGACGAATCTTCTGTTTCGTTTCGTCGCTCAGATGGCCGTCGCTCACCTGCTCCAGATAACGCGCTATTTCCAGTTCCATGCGGTCGGCCATGTCCTCCTCGTGCTCAATTCGGCCGAAGGCCTCGGCAAAACGCTTTTCGTCCTTTTCGCCAAAGAGGGCGCCCACCATGCCGAACATCGCCTGCACGTTGTCGGCAAAGCGGGCTGTCTCCTTCTGGGCCTGCAAGACAGAGATTTCCGGCGTCTGCACCAGATTGGCCTGGATGTATTGCAGCCGAAAATCCTCGTGCTGCGGCAGCTTCTTCTCAGGCAGCAGCCAGCACACCAGCCGTTCCATCTGCGGCACGAACCCAATGAGAATGGCCGTGTTGGTAATGTTGAAACAAGTGTGGAACATGGCCAGCACCACCGGCAGCCGCTCCGTCTGTCCTGCCAAGGCAGGATTGTAGCCCACACACCGGCACACCATATCGACAAAGGGATAGAACACAACCATCACCCACACCACGCCAAACACATTGAACATCAAGTGGGCCAGCGCAGCCCGCCGAGCCTGTGTGCCCGCCCCGAGCGCCGCCAGATTGGCCGTCGCCGTGGTACCGATGTTTTCGCCCATCACAAGCGCAATGCCCAGATAGATGGGCAGAACGCCCGTCGAGCAGAGCAGAATGGTGATGGCCATCACGGCCGCCGACGACTGCACCACGCACGTAATCAGCGTACCGATGGCCAGAAACGCCACGATGGTGAGATGGCTGCTCGTGTCAAACGAAGCGAAGAACCGCATGACGGCCTCATTGTGCTCCAAGTCCATCTCGCGCCCAGCACTGCTCAACATGACCAGCGACAGAAAGAGGAACGCCGTGCCGAACAGGAAATCGCCCACATAGCGGTGCCGCTTTTTGTAGATGAGAACCATGCCCACAAAAAACGCGGGGAAAACCACGCTCGTCAAGTCAACCGAATAGCCCAGCGACATGATCCAAGCCGTCAGCGTGGTGCCGATGTTGGCACCCATGATCACCGATATGGCCTGCGACAGCGTAAGCAGCCCCGCCGACACAAACGAAACGGTCATCACCGTCGTCGCCGACGACGACTGCACGGCGCAAGTCACGAAGGTGCCAGTCAGCATGCCCGTCAGCCGGTTGGTGGTCATTTTCGAGAGAATGTGTCGCAGTTGGGGGCCCGCCATCTTCTGCAAAGCCTCGCTCATCAGTTTCATTCCGTAAATCAGCAGTCCGAGCGCACCCAGCAGCCGCAACGCAATCATCAGATAATTGGGAGTCGTTTCCATCTTTTCTATTGCTTTTTCTGTTTGCTTTTTCTGTTTGTTTCAGCGAATCGTCCTTTGTGCGACAATCCGATGCAAAGTTACTCCCATTCCCTCGCCACTCCAAAAAAATGGCATTACGATATGATTACGAATCGGTTAATTTTCGGTTACAGAGGGCTCGAAAAAAACACAGCATCCTGGCTGGCTACTCATACAGCATCATTCAAATCGTCAGCGCCCCGCCATTTCTGGCAGGGCGCTGCGTTTGAATGAAAGAACGACAGAACGAAACCGATTACAAGTCTCTGACAAGAACATCGCTCACATCGTCGGCTGCCACTTGCGGTTTCCAACGGCTCATGAGTTCACTGACCACCATGCCTTCAGCATTGGTCAGCTTGTGCAGGTAACTCCCGTCGTCTAAATGTGACGTGCGGCATGTGAGCGTGTCGCCAAGATAGGTTTCGTGCAGCCAATGAACTGTGAGTGATGACAATGTCTGCGAGGCAAGCACATCGTCGGGCATGGTCAGCAGTGCAAGGCTAACATAGCTTCGGTTGCTTACATGAAAATTGAAGTCGAGGTCGAGACGCGTTGCGCGATGCTCCATCTGCATATCGAACGATGTGGAATTGGGGAACCTCACTTTCTTATGGCTGGCGACCATCAATTCTGGAACGACCGTCAGTTTGTCGGCAAGGAAATTTGTAGATTCCAGACGCTTGGTGTCGAGATTGAGAATGTTCCACTGGCTTGAACCCGAAGCTATCAGCTGCTCGTTGTCCTTGCGGATGAGGCGAAAATCGCAGTAGATGCGGAGAGAGGTAAGCTCGCTCACCCAAAGTTCAACAATGAACTCCTCCGACCAATAAGTTATCGTCGGTTTGATGTCCATCTGAATCTCCGTAATCACCCACATCCGCCGCTGCTTCACGATGTCGAAAGCAGCCACATTGTGGATGGTCATCAGACGTGCGAAACTGTCCTGGAAATACATCAGAATGGCATTAGGCGCAAGCCTGTACTGAGGTGTGATGTCTGATGCCGTAGCAGTGTAAGAGTGTCTGTATTTTCCGTTTGCAATCATACTTATCTGATAAAATTCATGCTTTGCCACGGTTCACGCTCAGGATAGTCGGGATGGCCGTCGGCGTGGATTTTTTTTAGCAGCCATGCCATGTTATTGGCAAGTGTGCGCATGGTCTGCATGCCCTCAACGTCAAGAGCTGCCTCGCCTGGCGACCTGCCATAGGCTATGTTCCAGTATTGTGAGGTGACCACTGGCATGTTCATCATCTCGAACATGAGGTTCAGTGTCTGGTAGGCTGCCGATGCGCCACCGCGACGGCAAACGGTCACGGCTGCGGCAGGTTTGTTCTGAACCCTGGCACCTGCAAAGAAGGCGCGTTGCAGTACGGCCATGACAGCACCATTGGGTTGGCCGTAATAAACGGGGGAGCCAACGATGAGTGCGTCGGCATCGTTGATTTTCTCCACAATGCGGTTGCAGACATCGTCATCGAAGACACACCGCCCCAGTTGTTTCATTTTGCATTGACCACATGCTATGCAGCCTCGAACAGGTTTGTTGCCGAGTGGAACGATCTCTGCATCCACTTCGTTCTTTTCAAGTTGACGGGCGACCTCGGAGAGTGCCGTGAACGTATTGCCTTTCATGTTGGCACTTCCGTTTAAAAGTAATACTTTCATATTGTTTATTTTTGGTTTACAGTTTACAGTTTACGTTCTCATGCCGGAAGCCCCCTCTCATCACCAAGAGCCCCCCTCTCATCCCCCCTGGGGGAAGACCAAACGCACAGACAATCTCTCCCCCCAGGGGGAGTCGGAGGGGGCTCTTGGGAAGTAGGAGGGGGCCTTTCCCTATCATCAAGCCACAGGATCGTTGAAGCTGAGGTGTAGGCGACGATGGAGGAAGAATATGATGAGGGCCTCCAACACGTATGCTACGAGATAGCTGTACCACAACAGTTGCGGCACCCACCGCGAAAAGACCCACATGACGGGAATGACCGTCAGCGAGAGGGCAAAGGAGATGATCAGCGCCATGCGATGATGGCTGTGGAGTTTATAGACAATCATGAGCACATAGATGTAGCAGAAGGGTATGAAGCTGAGGGCGAAGATGCGCAGGGCTTCGTTGGTCTGGGCGATGTAGTCGGGATGGTCGGCGCCGAAGACGGCGGCGATGGTCTCGGGGTCGAAGCCCGCAATGTCATCGTCCAGATAAATCATGGCTCCAGCTCGGCTGCAGAATTTTTCACCATCGTCAGAATGTTGTGCCCCCCGAGCGCCGGTAACTCAGCGAATCGGTCAGCTCGCGCATCAGCACAATGCCCAGCCCGCCCACAGGCCGCTGGTCGGCAGCCACCGACAGGTCGGTCGGCGAAGCGCCGGTGGGGTCGAAGGGCAGCCCGTCGTCGTCGATGGTCAGCACCACCCTCCCCCGCTCCGCCTCCGCAGCCAGCGCAATGGCCGAGGCCCCGCCGTAGCCCACCACGTTGGCCACGGCCTCCTCCACAGCCAAGCGCAGCTGCTTGGCCTCGCTCTCAGCGAGCCCCGCAGCCCCCGCCGCCTGGACGACGAAAGGTTTCAGCCGTTTCACGTCGCCCACCGAAGGATTCTCAATCAGCAGAGTCAGCATAAATGAGTTGTCGTTTGGTCCATGCGAGCCCACGGAACGCGGGCCGCACATTTTTGCTTACAAAAATAATGAAAAAACGCCATTCATACACCCTCTTTCACACTTTTCTTGCCGAACGGGTCCGATTTTTAATACAAATTAAGAACATCACGCACCCATAAAACGAAAGGCGAGGGGCCGCCACTTGGGTCGGCCATATACTGAACAAAATCTGCATTGCTTGCCATTATTTTTATTAAATATGTATAGAATCAGATTTTCCACGACAAAGATATAAAAAACGCGAAAACAATGCAAGTTTCGCGGAAAGAAGGGGGTATTTACTGGTGTCCGATAAAATAAGCCCATTCTAGAAAGATCTGTTTTGTCGGACAGCCGATGCCTTGACGTGTGGATAGACATTTGAGCGGCGTAATATCTCAGAAATAATCTGATAAACACAAATAACGCCCTGCTTCACAGCCATACAATGTCTTTATTTAGTGGATAGTCATTGAAAGAAATCTGAAAGGGTGAGGGCTTGTCATGCGGCATAAGCCATAAATATGGGGGTGAGGAACAAGTAATAAAACTATTGTTATCCGACACCAAAGCAAACAGTAAAAAAACAATTTCACCGCACATCTTAAGCGTATTCCGTTTGATTTCGTGGGGTAAGATAATAAATAGGAAAAATATAAAGTGGGAAGCCGAGACTAACAGATGTTAGCATGGCTTCCCACAATTGTCTATTGAAGCAAATCGTTGTATCTTAAGTACTCGATGAACCCATCGATAATCTGTCTGTGACGGCCTTCTATATCCTGTTCTGAAAAATCTGCACCTTCATTTGCCATCTTCTGCAACTCAATAATCATCGTTCCTGGCTTCTCGATGCCTTGAGTAGTACTGAATCCCGTGTAATACTTCTTCTTGTCAGTAAACTTGTAGTCAGCAGCACGGATGTTGATGCGCTTCTCCAACAGCGACTTGTTACCTAACAGCTCCACGCTGCGACGGTTTGCCAGTGGTTCCACTTCGGCACGTTTCCTTGCATAGATGTGCTCTATGTCAAAAGGCGTGTCGATATTCAGCAGTTCCTGACTATCGTCGTTGAAAGCCCACCAAGCAAGCATCGACTTGGTGACTGGGCGCTGGTTGTAGAAGTCGTAAGCGTTCAGCAGATTGCGCAGTTCGTCCTCATTAAACTTGAAGTCCTTGAACTCTACAGGACTGTTGCCAACGATATTTATCATCTCCTGATACAAAGGCGTACGTAGGGAGTTGACTCCAGGGCGGTAGATGGAGTATGCCCAAATGAACGCTGTCATCCTGTCGAGAAATTCGTAGAAAGGACAATCATCTGTCAGGAAGTCAGTGTCCTTGTGCTGCATATAATAGACAGAAACAAAGTATGTCCACATACCGTTAGGTGCATAGTTGAGCACAAACAGCCTTCGCAACACTCGCTCTGAGAACCTCTCACGGTCTTGATTGGCTACGTCGTTCCAGAAGTCTGCCAAGTTCTGCAAGTCCTCAAAACTCTGCTCTTCTTTCAGGAGCGAATAGCCGTTCTGCTCGTAGAACTTACGGAGGGCTTCTGTTGTGGTGTTTTTAATGCCACGCTTGGCTCGTACGAAATACATGTATCGGGTGAAGATTTCATCCAATGGCGTACCCTTCTTGGGATGGAATATCTGTCCGCAAAGTTCTTCCAGTTTCTTCCACTGTTCGATGAATTCATCCTTCTTTCCCTTGACTGAATAGTACTTATAGAACTGAGCTTTGAAGATGTCTGAGTCTGAAAGAGGCAGTCCACGGTCGTTCAATGTGGAAAATATTCTAAGGGCAGTATCCTGCGATTCTGCTTCGATGGGCAGAAGAATACAATTGTTCAGAATACGAATAGGCAAATAAGAGAAATAAGCGGGGAATTTACTCAAGAACTCTTGAATCTTCTGCTGGAAGAAACGGAAGTTCTCTGCATAGCGGCTCCGTTGCTTATCGCTTGTGATTCCAGTACGGAGGATAGACAGGAACTCGTCTTTGTCATTGTCCGTGGCCACCTCGGAATTTATTTTCAGCGTCTGCTTATCTGGATTGCCGAACTCGTCAGTTTTCCAGATACACTTGCCAATGGCCTCTCTCGTCTGTATGGAGTTCTGGTCTTGCATGCTTGTAAAGTAGTCGTAGAAAGCACGCAGCAGGAGCATCAGTGTGGTAAGCCTTTGCTGACCATCGATAATCTCCAATTGCTTTGCTGCGTTCTGGAAAGTTACTATAGGACCAAGAAAATACTCATCCTTGTCGCTTCTAAACTTAGTAGCATCAGCATCAGGGATGGCAAACTCGAAGATGTCCTCCCAAAGCGTACCGCACTCTTCTTTTCCCCAAGCGTATGGACGCTGGTAGTCAGGAATCAAGAAGTTTGTCTTATTGTCTTGAAACAAGTCGCGGACAGACTTCTGATTTACGATTAGATTGTTAGGCATTATTGTAAAATAGACTGATTGATTTCTTCTGAGACATATTTGTTCCGTATGTCATCTATAGCATCACCTATACGTGATAAGAATATGCAGAACAGACAATTGAGGAAAGACATACAAATACCACAAAGAATAATAGGCCATTCTATGACGGTTTCTTTATGATAGTGAAATTCTGTATCTTGATGAATACCTAATATAAATGAACCGATAATCCCCAAAACTAATATTATGACTGCAACATAATCTAAAATTCTACAAACCTGATTGAGGTCAAGATTCTTGATAAAATTCATAATAATAAAATAATAAAAGGCGGAACCGTTCGATGCTTATCAGAACTTTGGTTACCGCCAAGTAGACCATTTGAGAAACAAGCACAAACAGCCCACGCCTTAGAGACGTGAGCCTTCTGTCTGCTTGTTCTTTCTCAGTGAATGTTTGGCGGTATTCAAGTTCTAAGAACAAGAGCAAAAGCTCAAATCCATATTTATAAGTACGAACAGGAACGCTAACCTGTAAGTTAATAATTTTGTTAATTGTTAAAATAGGGGTTATACCCCCAAACGTTCCCTACGGGTAGCCAGCACCTAGTGTTGATTATCCCAATGTTCTACTTGTACTCTGTCTGTTTGTTGCTTTCAGTTTTAATTCTTTACTATTATATGTATATGTGCTTATCACTTTACTTCGATGCAAATATAGTGAATAATTAACAGACAAAAGCAACTTTGAAAAAAAAAGTGATGAAAAAAGTGCTGAATTAACAAAAAAGCAATGTTCTTACATCAAGAAAGTATAGTTTTTTTCGTACAAACATAGTTTTTATGAGCACTGTAGACTATGAGCCTAATGAGGTAGAGAAACCTTATAAAGATTGTGCATGTCTGTGAACCTCATTCGACACCTGCTGCGCCAAGGGCACTGCTGGTATCGAAGTTTGCAGACGCTGAAAGATTATTCAATCTTTTGTCGAATCATTACCCCAATTGATATTCGCCCGTGCGGATAGCAGCGATGACGCCTCCGTCGATGAGCAGGTCGGTGCCGGTGATGAACCGTGCATGCTCACCCAGCAAAAAGGCTGCGGCCTCGGCAATCTCGTCGCTGGTGCCTGTGCGCTGGGCGGCAGAGGCGTCGATCATGCGCTGGTAGCCCTCGCCGTTGGCATTGAACTCGTCGTAGGCCAATGGGGTGACGATGAATCCTGGCGAGATGGTGTTGATGCGTGCGCGGCGCTGGCGCCATGTGGTGGCGGCGGCGCGCTGGGCCTGCAGATGGTTCATGCGCTTGGCTATCATGTAGGCAAAACCCGAGTTCTGCATAGCTACTTCCTGGATGAATTGCACATTCTTCAGTTCCTCAGTGGGTGTGAGGACCAGTTGCAGTTCCACTTCGTTGGGTATGGGGTACATGTAGGCGGCCTGGCTGGAGATGATGAGCCCTGCCCCACCCTCGGCCATCACCTTGCCAAAGGCATCGACGGCATAGCCCGTGCCCACCATGTCGAGGTCGACGATGTGTTGGGGATTGGCCTGATTGGGCGATGCGCCGGCGGTGTCGATGAAATACATCACGGGGCCGAGCTCTGCGGCTTGCTTGGCGAATGCCTCGAAGCTATCCTTCTTCAAGGCGTTCACCACGAGCGTTTCCACATCGTAGCCACTGCGACGGAAGTCTTCGCCGACGCGCTCAAAGTGCCTTCTCGCTGATGTCGCCCAGGGCGGATTTCGGGAGAGGCGTGGTGCGTCGCCAGCGAAAACGATGGCAAACCTTTTTTTTATCTTTGTTTGCTGAAAATCAGATTCATGGTTTCGGGGTCGAGGGGCCGCATGGTGGGCAGCTTCAGGCTCTTCACCATGTGCTGGGTGGACTGCTTGTAGGCCTGGAAGTGGTCGGTCTTGATGTGGCTCTGGTAGGCTTCTTCGGAGGCGTAGATTTCGAGGATGCGTATGTGGGTGGGGTGGTCGGCGCTCTGCATGGGGAAGAGGCAGACCACTCCGGGTTCGCGCTCTACGCTCAGGCGGTCCACTTGGTTGGCAAGCTCGAGGTAGTCCGCCAGATGCTCGGGGTGGACTTCGATCTCGGCCAGCCGCACAATCATCGAGGTGTGCTCGACGGGGGAGGCGAACTCCGTGTCGGACACTTTGTGCAGCTGGACGGCATGCTGCTGGCCGGCGACGAGGTCGCTGACGGTGATGCACTCGCAGTCGCTCCAGGGGGTGGCGCCGTTCCAGTGGCGCACGTCGGGGGGCGTGGTGACTACGTCGCCCCGGCGGAGCAGCTGCTTGGGTTTGCCTTCTTCCTGATAGTAGGCTTCGCCGCTGAGCACCATCAGCACCTGGGTGGCGTGGGGGTGATAGTGCCACGAATTACGGCTGCCGCGCTCGAAGAGGAAGTTGGTGGTCAGCTGGCGCTCGCTGCGGCTCAGCACGGAGATGTGCACGCGGCCGGTGGTGAACTCGGCGGGGGCCGAGTGGTTCGCGGGGAACAGGGTTTCTTGGGCGGCTGCCGATGTGGTCAGCACAAGGGCGAAAAGCGCAAGGATCAGTTGGGATTTCGTTGTCATGATGTTTTTTTTGCTAGAAGCCCCCTCCGACTCCCCCTGGGGGGAGAGATTGTCTGTGCGTTGGGACCTCCCCCCCCGGGGGGGAGTCGGAGGGGGGCCGTGGTTCATTCGATTATCAGTTTCTCGCCATTTACTATGTAGGTGCCTCGCTGCAAACTGTCGAGGCTGGGGGCGTTGGAGAGGAGTCGCTTCCCGTCGAGGGTATAGACGTTGTAACGGACAGCTGCAAGGGGTTTTGCGCCATGGGTGGCGGCCGTCTGGTCGAGGTCGATGAGGGTGTAGTGCTGCGAGCCGAGGCCGAGCTGCTCGGCGTATTCCACGGTGTGGGTGCCGTGCAGGTTCTCTATGCGGCGGATGAGCGGCGAGGCGTCGTCGCCGGCTACAGACTGGTGGCTGAACACGAGGTCGAGGCAGGCTTTGTCGAGGGCGACGGGGTCGGTGGACGCCAAGATGCCGATGTCCTTCAGCTGTGGGGTGGCTGGCGAGCCGTCGCAGTCGCAATCCACGGAGAGGTTGTTCATCACGTTGATGTAAACGATGTCGCGGCCTTCCTGCTTGAAGTGGTTGTGGACGGCCTGGGCGGCGGCGGCCATCGACTCGAGGAAGCCGTCCTGGTCGTCGCTCATCCAGCGCGTGGTGCTGCGGCCGGCGGAGTGGATGTAGAGTTTGCCGCTGCTCGATGCCATGCCGATGGACTGATTCTTGAGCACGCCACCAAAGCCGCCCATGGCGTGACCCTTGAAGTGGGCCAGGTTGACCATCAGGTCGTAGTTCAGCAGGTGGGAGCCCACGATGTGGTGCTTGATGTGGCGCGTGTCGGTCACTGCCAGGTTCATCTCGCCCTCTTCGTCCATGATGTCGACGGTGGCGATGGCGTTGAAGCCGCGATCGGCTATGACACGGCGATGGGCCGCCGTTGAGCCGCGACTGCCGCCGTAGGCTGTGTTGCACTCGACGATGTTGGCACCGAGCTTCTGCACCAGGCTCTTGATGAACTCGGGGCGGAGATAGTTGGTGCGGCTCGACTCGCCCGTGGAGATCTTGACCGCCACGCGCTTGCCGACGGCCGACACGCCCAGGGCTTCGTAAATGCTCACCAGCGACTCGGGAGTGATCTGCTTGGTGAAATACACCTTGCTGCCTGTTCCGTCGTCGGTGGTGTGGGCGGTCGTGCCGTGCGCCTCAGCCTCGGGATGGCTTCCTGCACAGGCGCTCAGGGTCATCATGCTGATCAATACCAGCGATAGGATTTTCTTCATATCTATAATGATCAGCGATTGCCTTCAGTCCACTTCTGCAGCTCTGCCTTTGAGGCGCGATTCAAGAGTTTGCCTTCTTTCCAATTCACATTCGGATAGGCAGCTTTCAGGTCGGCACAAGCCTTCTTGATGCTGCTGCCTCCCGACGTGGCAAAGGGTATGACGGTCTTGCCCTGGAAGTCGTAGGACTCCATGAAGGTGTTGATGATTGTGGGGCAGGTGTACCACCAAATGGGGAAACCCAGGTACACCACGTCGTAGTCCTGCATGTTGGGGAGCTTGGCGGTGATGGCGGGACGCGAGTTCTTGTCATGCATTTCAACGGACGAACGGCTCTGCTGGTCCTGCCAGTCGAGGTCGGCATCGGTGTAGGGCTTCTCGGGCTTGATTTCGTGCAGGTCGGCTCCCGCCACTTCGGCCAACTGCCGGGCAACGGCCTTGGTTGTGCCCGATGCCGAGAAATAGGCTACTAACACTTTCTGTTCCATACTTGTCTCTGTCTTCTTTTGTGAGCAGGCACTTAGGCTGATAGCCAGCAGTGCCGTGAGCATCATTACAATCTTTTTCATAGTCACTCCTTATTTTATTGTTTCTCCATACGCTTTACCCATCTTTACACAGTCGCCGACGATGTCGCCTGTGCGCAGATATTTATAGGTGGGCATCTCGAAAAGCACGGGCTTCAGTTTCGTGTAGTCGGGCTTGCCCTTCTCGTCGAGCTTTTCCTCTTCGACGTAGGTGTTGAGCACGGTGCAGATGTAATTCTTGAAGCCGTCAATCTCGTAGGTGTCGATGACCTCGCACTCCATCACGAGCGGCGACTGCTCGATGACGGGCATGGCGGCCTCGCCCAGATGGTAGGGGAAGATGGCCGACTTGTCGGTCTTGGCTCCGCTGACGGTGCCTGTATAGTCGGCGGCAGCGACAAATGCCTCGTCGATGATGTTGACGGAGAGCCGCTTGGTCTCGTCGATGGCCTTCACGCTGTGGTGCGACGAGTGTACGCTTAACAAGAGCTTCGAGTGGCTGACGATGCCGACATGGGCCACCAAGAGCCAGTTTACCTTTCCCCCTTCTCCTACAGTCCCAACGACTGTGGCTGGCGTGGGATAGAGCGCCAGTTTCTGTCCGATGTTCTGTTTCATAGTTGTTTCTTATCTTTGTTTGTTGAATATCAGTTTCATGGTCTCTGTCTTGCGCCTGATTGGTTTAATGCTCAATATACTTGATGATTTTGGCGGGATTGCCTGCCACGATGGCGTAGGGCGGCACGTCCTTGGTCACCAGGGCATTGGCACCGACGATGCAACCGTAGCCGAGGTGGACGCCTCGATGTATTCCTGCTTCGATTGTTGCATCCCTGTCATGTGGGTCAGCACAAAATCATCGGCATGGACACGGTTTAATGTCACCGTGTCCTTTGCCACCATAGCCTCGTACATCTCACTGTAGAGGGCTTCTATCTGCTCTTTGTCTGTCCTTGCTTGAATAATCATAGCCGTCATTACAAGAAACAACAACGTAATAAGGCGGTTCATTAATGTGTCGCCTTAAGGTATTGTAAGTCACCATACCAGTAGGAAGCTGTGCACCCACCGTCAATCAGGAAGTCAGCACCGCTGATGAAACGCCCACGAGAGGACATCAGGAACTCTGCTAAGTCGCCTACCTCATCAGGCGTCCCGGCACGACGTGCCGGCATTCCCTCAATCATTTTCAGATAGCCGTCCTTACGTGGACCATGCAATTCATCGTTGGCCAATGGTGTGATGATGATGCCTGGAGAGATTGAGTTAATGGTGGCACCACGTCGTCCCCAGCGGGTAGCCTCGAACATCACGCGGAGCACATTGCTACGCTTCGAGTATTGGTAGGCTTTAAGCGTGTCGTTGATTTCCTTTAGGAATGGCAATTCTAACAGTTCTTCAACAGGAGTCGTGGCTAAGGCATCGTTTTGCTCTTGTGGCAAGGCTGGCAGACGATGACCACTCTGCGAAGAGATAATCACGCCAGAGCCTCCCTCGGCAATTACCTTGCCGAACTCTTCCAATAATACGCTTGTGCCATAGAGGTCAACACGCAGGATCTCTTCAACTGGAGCCTGTGAAGGCGATACACCTGCGGCATTCACCACATTCGTCACTTCACCCTTGCTCGTTGCAAACTCCACTAAGTTCAGGATATCTTCCTTCGAGCTGAGGTCGCACTGGATGGTGGAACACTCAAAGCCAGCATTCTCCAGTGTCTTAGTGGCTTGCTCAGCATTTTCAAGCCTATAGTCTGCCAGCACAATGTGCTTACCAGCGGACACACGGCGGATAATTGCCTGCCCGATACTGCCAGCACCCACTAATACTGATACTTTCTTTACCATATCCAAAAAACATATTATACTATCTCACGCCAGCCCATAAACATCTTAGTCACTTCACCATCGTGGTGGTCGAAGAACAGGCTCTGCCCGGTGTCGAGCGCTTCTATGCGAGCCATCTCATCGGCAGAAAGTTCGAAGTCGAAGATGTTGATATTCTCAGCCATGCGTTCTTTGTGGGTTGACTTCGGTATGATGACCACTCCACGCTGCAACAGGAATCGGAGACCGATTTGTGCCACGCTCTTGCCATGAGCTTTTCCGATTTCAGCCAGTACTTCATTGGTAAAGAATCCATTGCGCCCCTCGGCCAACGGGCCCCACGACATGATCTGGCATCCGAACTCCTCCATGTATTTCTGTGGCTGTTTCTGTTGACAGAACACATGCGTTTCCACCTGGTTCACCATCGGCTTGATTTCCACATTCGATGAAAGGTCGATAAAGTGGTCGGGGTAGAAATTGCTCACGCCGATAGCCCTCAACTTGCCTTCGCGATAGGCATCGATTAAGGCTCGATAAGCGCCGTAGCGGTCGCAGAAAGGCTGGTGAAGTAGCATCAGGTCGATATACTCCGTCTGCAGCTTGCGCAGGCTCTCGTCTATAGATGCCTTCGCCTTTTCATAGCCGTAGTTGGAGATCCAAATCTTTGACACGAGGAACAGGTCTTCGCGCCGTATGCCGCTCTTGCGCCAGGCGTTGCCAACGCCTTCTTCGTTGTGGTAAGCCTGTGCCGTGTCTATCATCCGATAACCCACCTCCAGGGCATCGCTCACGCATCGTTCGCACTCTTCAGGCGATACCTGATAAACTCCGTAACCTATCTGTGGCATTTCCACGCCGTTATATAGTTTGATTGTATTCATATCGATAATTGTTTGTTTTCACTTTTTATTTTTCACTCAAACTTCTTATCCACTTCTCAACCTTTTTCTTTTCTGTGCGCACCTCGTGGCCGTAGATGCTGAAGCCCTTCTGGACGTTAGCACCCGGGAAGGCAGCCTTCACGTCCTCTACGCAGTTGGCCAGTCCGCTGCCTTCGTGGGTGGTGAAAGGATTGACGGTCTTGCCCTTTAAGTCGTTAACATGCTTCTTGAAGAAGGTGAACATCACTTGCGGATAGGTGCCCCACCAGACGGGACCACCAATGAACACCGTGTCGTACTTGCTCAGGTCGACGTCACCCTCATACTCGGGCAGCTCACCATTCTTGGTTTCTTCCTGTGCCAGTTTGATAAGCGGGTTATAGGCCATGCCGTCGTACTTGTGGGTGACGATTTCAAACTGATCTGCACCTGTAATTTCCGTGATGTAGTCGGCCACAATCTTCGTGTTGCCCACCTCAATGTTACCTACTGTGTAGTTGTCTCCTGCATGCGAGAAGAACACTACAATTGCCTTTCCGTCCTTGTTCATATTATTCTCCTTTTTTGAGTCGCCGCTGCATGCTGTAGATACGAGCAATGCCAGAGCGGCAGTGATGACATTTTTGATTCTCATAGTAATTTGTTATTTGTTTTCGACTGCAAAGATACGATGTTTTTTTGAAACATTGCTTTCACAAATTACGCCATAATTTTCACTTTTTACACAAATCATTCTTCAACTTACAAAAAAATGTTTAATTTTGCACCCATGAAGTTAGATTTTCAATATTCCACAGACTTCTATAGGATGAATTCCCGTGAGTTGAGTCACACTTGTATGCATATGCTCTGCTTGGCAGGTGAGGGTAGCTTCGTGTTCAATGAGCACTGCTATCATATTGTCAAAAACGATTTGGTGGTGATACCGATGCCTGATCGTATCAGCAACCTTGCAGGACATGCAGACTTGCAGGTGAAGTGGTTTGCTGCCGACTATAAATTCCTGCAGAACCTGCTGCCATCGAACAATTACAGCATCGGTGGAAGTATCTCGCTGAACCAAGACCCGGTCATCAGACTCTCGGACGAACAGGCTCGGCATATGCAGGATGACTTTCATCGTCTGCGTGACCGTATGGATGACCGCCATTTGCAGTTTCATCGCGAACTGATGGGCAGTCTTTGTCTGACGATGATGTACGACATCTTTGAGGCGCACGCCCAGCGTGAAACCACTGACTCGCATACCGACCGCACGGCCTACATCGTGAAACAACTGATGGCATTGCTCTCCACTGGCGTCAGCCGAACAGAACGTGATGTGAGCTATTATGCAGAGCGACTGAACGTGTCGCCAAAGTATCTCTCGGCCACCATCAAACGCGTGACAGGACACAGTGTCACCTCATACATCGACCGCCATACTATACCTATATTAAAAGACTATCTGAATGATGAACGCCTGTCACTCACTCAGATAGCCGAACTGATGAATTTTACCACTTTATCGTATTTCAGCCGCTACTGCACCAAGCATCTTGGCCAGTCGCCTAGCGAATACCGCCTGAGTCTGCAACCAAAGCTTGATTTGTAAGACTCATTTATGTTATTCTGCAGTTAATTCGAAGAAAATTAGTAACTTTGTACCCGCAATGAAGTTGGATCTGTATATCAACGAGGCTAACGACTATGCACGTGACATTCGTGTGCCAATCCTACATCCCCACGTCGCCATTATCCATTACGACGAGGTGGGCGAGATACGCCATTCGCTGAACCGCATCGACTGCTACGGCATCTTCCTGCAGCGCGAGTTCCCTGAGAACCTGACCTACGGCATAGGCATCTACCATGAGGGCGACGGCTCGCTAATTGCTTTTGCTCCGGGACAAATTGGGGGCAAGCGCGATGACGGCAGCAGGCGGCAGTATCACGGTTGGGTGCTGCTGTTCGACCCTGTATTCATCCACGGCACGGAGATTGAACGACGCATGAAGGACTACCATTTCTTCTCGTACAACAACAACGAGGCACTCTTTCTGAATACCGAAGAGAAGGACACGTTATCGGGTTTGATGGCGAACATTCGAAGGGAGCTGCAAACAACTGATGACGATAATGTACAGGACGACATCGTGCGAGACTACATCCTGCTTATTCTGGACTACTGTAACCGTTTCTATGCCCGCCAATTTAAGGAGATGACAGCTGGCAGCAGCGACATCCTTGCCCGATTCCAACAGGTGCTTATCGACTACTACGACAAAGGCCGTCAGCGCACCGGGGGTCTCCCCAGCGTGAAATACTGTGCCAGCGAGCTGTGTTTGTCGCCTGGCTATTTCGGTGACATCGTGCGTGGTGCTTTGGGAGAGAGTCCGAAAGACTACATCAGAGGTTTCATCATCATGCGTGCCAAAAGTCTGATGCTTGGCGGCATGAGTATCACGCAAGTGTCCGATGCGCTTGGTTTCGAGTATCCTAACCATTTCACCCGTCTTTTCAAACAGCTAACAGGGCAGACTCCCTCACAATTTTTCGCCGAACTGCGCGAAAAATAAACAATCATCATTTTTGGTAGATTTATCCGTAATCCGTCTAAGCGGAGTATGGCTAAATCGTCGTACCTTTGCAGCGAATTATAAAACAAACAAGAATGAGACCATACGTAATTTGCCACATGATGGCTTCGCTCGACGGCAGGATAGACTGTGCAATGACAGAGCAGATTGACGACACGAACCACTACTACGAGGCACTAAAACAACTCGATTGCCCTTCGACGCTGGAGGGCAAGACAACGCTGGCGATGCACTATGCACAGACTGGCGAATTCCAACCGCAGAAAGCGCATGAGAATGCCGGGCAACAGATTTATCGGGCCACAGAGGCCAACGGTTATGCCATCGGCGTTGATACTCGCGGCACGCTACTTTGGGACGACGACACCACGGAGCTGTTCGGGCGTCCGCTGCTGATGATACTATCGGAGCAGGCCAGTCAGGAGTATCTGAACTATCTGAAGCAGAAACACATATCTTATATAACCACGGGGCGCGATGGCATCGACCTGGCATCGGCTTTAGAGACGTTGCGCACGGTGTTCGGCGTGAACCGTCTGGCCGTGGTGGGTGGCGGACACATCAATGGATCGCTGCTCGACCAGGGTTTGATCGACGAGGTGAGCATAATGTACGGCTACGGCATCGACGGGCGCGAGGGCATGGCTGCTGCCTTCGACGGTAGAACGATGGAGCGGAACCCCGTCCGGCTGGCCTTCAAGAGCGTGGAGGAGCAGGACGGAATCGTATGGATGAGATACCAGGTCGTGAATTCATAATTGAAATTTGAGAATTGCGATGAAACAGATTTTTATGATTTTAGCTGCGTTGCTTGTCATGTCATGCAGCAGAGACGAGATTCAAGCACAGACAACGAACTACGAGACAATGACAACAAAGATGTACATCACTATCGATGGAAGGACAGAGGCCGTCACGCTGACCAATAATAGTGCCACGCAGGCATTGGTCGCCAAATTGCAAGAGGCACCTGTCAGTATAACGCTCAACAGCAGCGGCGGCTTTGAGATTTGGGGCCCATTGGGCTTCTCTCTGCCTGAGAACGATCAGCAAACGACAGCCCAGCCGGGCGATGTCATCCTCTACAACGGCAGTAACCTCTGTCTCTTCTATGGCACCAATTCGTGGAGCTACACCCGCTTGGGCAAGATTGACGGCCTTTCGGAGAGCGAATTGCGCACTTTCCTGAAAGCAGGGGAAAGTAATATCGGCGTAGTTTTGTCGCTGGATAATTCCGCTGCCATCAAGGAGGTGAAGAGCAATGGGTCGGAAGATGGAACCTAT
>OCTX012285420.1_pt1 | contig 71586 bp, 61 predicted proteins | sample 1539691 | NCBI WGS metagenome assembly OCTX01 (sample SAMN02144231, study PRJEB22623) | gut metagenome | biome: sheep rumen | host: Ovis aries | place: New Zealand
TTCCAATATGGTTCGATTAAAAGAAAATGCCGTAATTCGCAACGTCGGTGAGCTGTACAGTTTCAATTCCAATATGGTTCGATTAAAAGCCCCCGTCTCATCGTCAAGCTCGTAGCACGCCACATGTTTCAATTCCAATATGGTTCGATTAAAAGAAGAAAGTTTTCGACTTCTAAAAGATGGGCAGATGCTGTTTCAATTCCAATATGGTTCGATTAAAAGCAGTCTACGAATATCACTCCTACTGCTCCGACTTCTTGTTTCAATTCCAATATGGTTCGATTAAAAGAATAATCAAAAAACGCTTTATAATAAGCAAAAAGGTTTCAATTCCAATATGGTTCGATTAAAAGTAATCTTGTCCAAATTCCTCTGTCTAGCCCTCTTAAGTTTCAATTCCAATATGGTTCGATTAAAAGGTCTCCGCCGAGAATATGCCCGCAGCCGCCACCGCCGTTTCAATTCCAATATGGTTCGATTAAAAGAATTTGGAAATATATTCTTACTAAGGACGATTCAATGTTTCAATTCCAATATGGTTCGATTAAAAGGGTGTGGTGGACTAGTTGCCACGGCCTGCTCACGTGCGTTTCAATTCCAATATGGTTCGATTAAAAGAGTGAGGTTGTGCACGCTAGTCCGCTTTCTTCATCGTTTCAATTCCAATATGGTTCGATTAAAAGGACAATAACGGGCATTTAATATTAACAGCATAACTTAGTTTCAATTCCAATATGGTTCGATTAAAAGAATCATATGCTTAAGTAGAGTATGCGACTTTCTTGTAGTTTCAATTCCAATATGGTTCGATTAAAAGGATTCAGTCTATGGCGGTGATGAGTTTATTGTGTTGTTTCAATTCCAATATGGTTCGATTAAAAGTAGACAGAACATCTTCACTTATCATCTCAATTATGTTTCAATTCCAATATGGTTCGATTAAAAGATCGAGCAAGAGTATTCCTGTCGACTTTGCACATTTGTTTCAATTCCAATATGGTTCGATTAAAAGATACCTGCAATACCTGCTGCGGCTGCGACTATCGCGTTTCAATTCCAATATGGTTCGATTAAAAGCCTTTTGCTTAAATGTTGATGCAAAATTAAAATTTAGTTTCAATTCCAATATGGTTCGATTAAAAGAACTCATCTCCAATTCTTCTGAAGATGCTATAACGAGTTTCAATTCCAATATGGTTCGATTAAAAGAATATCCCATGAGAAGAACGCCATGAAGCCATCTGAGTTTCAATTCCAATATGGTTCGATTAAAAGAGGTGGTTTGCACAGATGAAGAGGCAGTTTACGTCAGTTTCAATTCCAATATGGTTCGATTAAAAGTTAGAGCGAAAACTAATTTTCTGGTCCGCAGTATCAAGTTTCAATTCCAATATGGTTCGATTAAAAGCCAACCAAGAGACTCACGACGAGGAGAACCATTTCTAGTTTCAATTCCAATATGGTTCGATTAAAAGTCGTTGCGAAAATACGATTTTTTAGCAAAAACAAAGGCTTATAAGCCAATGTTTTTGCTAAAAATTCATAACTAATGTTGTCGATGGGCAATTCTACAAAATCCCCGACCTTCGACAACTTTCTTAAATATCTGATTTCCAACATGTCAAAGATCTCAACTCTGCCATATTATCTCTTTTTCCTCTAATAAATTAGCCGGCGACAACATGACTATAAAGAAATGTCTGATTTTCAATCTTATATAAAATTGTCTATGTCAGATAATTCCTTTCCTAAAATCTCCTTATCTAACCACTTTTGTTGGCTCGACGAAAAGACTATGATACTGTCTTCTTCTGGATCCATAATCTTCAATGCTTGACTCTTCAACTCTTTCAACTTCACTTCCGTTATCTCTCCCTCAAACACTGAATTTTGTATCCAATTCAAGTATTTTCTACATAACTTTAACATCTTCCCCACTCGTCGCTCGCCACAATCATATACTAATATCACGTACATATCACCACCACATCTTAAAAGGTTTGTACTCCTCCATCTCCAACAAATGCTTTGCCAACTTATAACACTCTAACTTTATCAAATGCTTATAGCTGACACTTCTATTCAATGCCCTATGCTTTATCGTCTCATTCAGTCGATCTTCAAATGCTTTTACAAAGATCTTCTTTCCCGTCGGATTCAACAAACATCTGTTCATCTTATTGTCGAAATGTTTTGTCTGAATCTCTTTCTTGTTCAACAACTTAAAAATAACTCTGTCTACCAGAATTGGCTTGAAGATCTCCGACACATCCAAACACAACGAAAATCTTCGTTCTCCCGGACTATGCAGATAGCTTATTGTAGGATTCAATTGTGTCTGATGGATTGCTCGTAAACATTGCGAATAGCACATCATATTACCGAACGAGATTAATGCGTTCACTTCATTCCTTGGCGGCTGCTTACTTCGTCCACCCATCTCGAAATCGTCAATGATCAAATCGAACGCATCATAATATGTTTGACGGATATTTCCCTCCAATCCCATCAGCTCGCTCACACTCCTCATCTCAACTATTTTAGAGGAGTAGCCTTCAATCTGCGTTATTATAGATTCCATATCCTTTCCTCTATTATTGTAATAGCGAAGATTCTTGACCATATTGTATGACGCTCCTTCAATAAACTTTTTAGCAATCTCCAGACGTCGACCGTCTTCTTGATAAGCAGATGTCTGAGCCATCAGCATTTTGCCAGAAAGCAATCCGTCTCGTGGCATAAACGACCCCGTATAATTCTCATAATAATCAAAGAAATGGACAGGAATGTCGTGCTGTCCCAAAAAATTAAAGAGCGAACTCGTTGCATGAAGAGAACCAAAAACATAAAATTCACTCACGTCCTCAACTGGCAAATAACGAGGTGAACCTACTGGCTTCACGTCACCATCTTCCAACTCCTCGAAAGGCGTGAATTTTAATGTATTGTCCTTTCTTTCCAACTTACCTGGATTAAATAGATAATACGTCCTTTTCATACATCATCAGTTTCTGTGACACAACAAAAATCGAAATAGCTACAACTTTTACATATTTTCATGGCTACTCTATCCGGACATTTTTCAGACGCGATTATTTTTTCAATTTCACTTTTCATCTTTTCTATTTCACGTCTATCATCATCCGTCAACACGATGGGAGTTGTCTTTCTCATCGTAGGGTACTCTAAAATGCCCCGGACTCCGTCTACTCCATTTTGTTCCAAGACATATATATAGTATTTCACCTGCCATTCATGAGCTTCCTCAACTTTGTCGGAACGTTTGATTTCATGTACAATCTTATTCTTAGCGTCATAAAAATCAATTTTGACACCCCCGACCTCCAACTCTTCATATCGCTCTGGACGCTGCGGATAAGAATCCTCATGAATGAGTTTTCCATCGTAGACAAGGTCGGAATTATGCTCCATGTTGATACCATTGGCAAAGAGCCATAGTTTACGATGGCAGATCAAATAATAATTGAAATGGGTGCCAGTGATTTGCATATTTTATGTTGCTTTCTGTATCGGCCATGATTAGTATTATAAAAGAGAAAAGTGATTGCTGCAAAAAACAACAATCACTTTTTATTCACAAAATTTACAATTGATTTTCGTAATCAAAAGTACTCATAAGATTAATAAGTTTTTCCTCCGCTTTTTTCAATGCGTCAGCTGATTCTGTTTCTGTTACAATGTAATTTGCACAAGGCAATGTAATAAACAAATCTGCTCCAGCGGATTCATCTACAATTGGTTTTGCTTTTGGTTTTTCTCCGTCATCAACTAATTTCGCTCGTATTGCTCCCGCCAATGTGTTAGCATTGTCACTGATAGCAATAGCCAATGTCTCCATCAAGCTGAAGGTACGAGCTTGATTTGATGTGATTCGCCAGTTGATAATAGCTTTAGCTAAAGCTGGTATTACTTTTTCACGCTCTTCTTTTGGCAATACTAGACACTCGCCAAACACATTCCTACTCTCCTTCCAACCTTTAGATTTCAAGGACTCAATCATTTCTTTTGAGATTTCTGGCTCATGTTGATTAGTTGATACGCAAAACAATGTTCGTAAATCAATTGCTAGATCATATACAAACAACCCTGAAGTTCTGGCATTGTCAGGTATCCAATTTCTTCGTGGTAAAGTACGTTCATTTGTCTGAAGAAACTCTTCAATTTCCTCTTCCGTTAAAAGTTTATCACTTCCTGCCATTCGAACTTTAACAGGATGATTATCTGGGCGGTCGCTTCTGTCGAAAGTGAGATTCTCCTTGTCAACACCAGCTAAAAGTGGATGTAGTGGACGCATTGCCGAAATTGAGAGTGGACTTCTACGTTTTTTTGTTGGACCATCACCAGCACGCATCCATCCCCCTATCAATTGATCAACATAATCTGGATCACATGGTGACCATGGTTCTTTATTCTCCAACTCTTTTTTTGCTGTGATGTTGTAGTTAAACGTTATCGGTGCCATTTGGACGTTCAACTCATCGGTCAAAGACTGCAGAATAGAACGTTTGACTTGTTGACCACTCGAATAAGCAACTACTCGATTAAATTGAGAGTCAAAATACGTTTTTTGTCCGTCTTGAACACAAAATACCGTATGTTCAACATGTTTTAATGCTCTTAAATAAATGTATGGATTCATTGTTAACATTTTTATCGTTAGACATTTGTTATTTCTTTTGTAATGCGGCAAACTGGAATCTGATCAATGTCAACAGATACGGAACATTATCGTTTGGCATTTGATTAATAATCTGTGCCATTTCTACAATTCCGTCTGTTGTTTCAGAGTCAGATACAATGGCAGTAAGTGCTTCAATAAACGTTTTTTTATTCGTTGCAAAAAGCACAGCATCAATCTGTCGAGAATTTGTTGTCCTACCATTTTTACCTTTTTCTGTATACGATTGCAACATTTGTGCAAATTCTATGGACTTTGTCCATAATTCTTCATTGTTTAACATAGCTAATAACCAAATTTGATATGCATGAAAATTAATTAATTGTTTATCATCATATTTAGGCAGTTTGAGTATTTTGTCTTTATCTGCCTTCATATATTGTTTTAACCCTTTAGGCTGCATAGCTTCAATACCAATTGCACCTCTATGACAACAAACCCTAAATCCGTTTTCAGATCCCCACAAAGACTCAGCTTTCTTGCCTTCTTGAACATTAAACAGTTTTGCATAGAGTTGGATAGGTCTCCGAATGTGTTCAAGACTGAATGGAATAAAACCAATTGTGGTGTTGGTTTGTCCGAAATTATAAACATATCCCATCATTCTAGGATTGTCAAACTGCCACGAAACACCAATTATCACTTTTGTCCACGATTGAGTTGCCACACTCATGCCATCGTTTGCATTTACATATGGATAAAAATCAGCCATTGGCTGTTCCTGACGATAATTTTTACTATAACGGTGAGCAAGCCACTGACCATTCCATGTATTAACCTGATTCCCTTTTAGATTTCGAATTTCGTTTACCGCAGATCTATATAAAATCCATCCTTCAAATAAATCCATGAGTATTTCCTTGTTAGGTATCAGAATAGAAAAGCCTCCTTGAATTCCTATTCCCAAACTAGCACCAAGCCATGATAAGTAAATATCATTTTCAGTAAAAGGATATTGGATATTTGTGGTTTGCCCAGAGGTTGTTGAGTTTACATCAGTGGAACCAAAACCAACCGAATTATCAGTTGTTGGATAACCTATTTCAAACTTTTTCAGTAAATTTTCAAATCTTTGCTTCCGTTTTTCTTTTGTTTCAAAAGGTTTTTTCCCAGAAATCATATCCGCCCAACTTATCTTTGGATTCTCCAATGGTGTATTCCCTGCTGTCATCAAATATTTTTCTTGATCGAAGAATAGCGGATAGTACACCTCAACAAAAAACGTTTTGGCATCGTATTTCGTGCCATACTTTTTGTTGTAGGCTTCCAAAAAAATCCTTCCTATTGTTGCTGTAATCATATAATTTGTGTTTTATAAGATTTCATATTTTGTAAGAAATTCAGGCTTTGCATACTCCATCAGAAGTCCCATTTCGTCGTCATAGGCTTTGTTTGGTATCACATACGGTCGCGAACCAGCATTAAGTTGCTCCAGATTCCTGTACGCAATACTTTTGTAGCTAGATGGTATTTCCAAATTCATTCTTACTGCTGGATTTTTCAAGTATTCTTCCTTATCATCCTCTTTTATACATACAGCAGAATTAATATCAAGGACATCAAGCAAAGCCGATTTTGCATTGTGACACAATTCTGTAATCATCCATTGTCCATTAACGAAAACAGCACCAGAATAATCTAGACTCATGAACTTTGTGTCAGGATAAACCGTGTCTATCATTGTTTGCAATGTAGCTTCTTCTAACAACGCGTCTTGGGGCAGGACGTCGAAACTCTTTTGCAAGACATCCAAATCGTATGGTAGAGCATCACTCTTATCCTCTGGTGGTTGAATCACATAAATATCCTTGTATTTGCCAATGGTTTCATCAGTACGTTTACGATTGATTCGCCCAAAGCGTTGAATCATTGCATCAATCGGTGCACATTCGGTAATCATCACATCAAAGCTAATATCGAGACTAACCTCCACGACCTGCGTTGAAACAACAATACAAGAATTTTTTGATGCATTGAAATCTGCTTTCAAAGATGTTTCAAGTCGTGCACGGTCGTTGCGTTTGAAACGGCTGTGAATAAGCATTCTACCAACATCAGGATATTCCTCTCCAATTTCATTATAAAGCATTTGCGAGCGTTTCACCTGATTGCAGACAATAAGAATCTTCTTATTTTCGGCGACCGCTTGTTTTACAATGTTGTTACAACTTTCGAAATCTGCGACTTTATGAATTATGTGCCGGTTGAATGTTTCCAAGATGTTGTTTGGTAACGAAACTTCATACACTTTACTTTTGCCACCCAACAGTTCTAGAATCTTGTTGTAAAGAACAGTTGGCATAGTTGCCGTTCCAACGTGAATTCTGCAACCAATAGTTTTGAGCATCTCAATTATCTTCAAGACAATCGCTTGAATCTCACTCGAATAAGTATGTATCTCATCTAGAATCACATCACTATCCTCCAAATCAAGCAACATTGCCTCATACCCTTTGATTCCAAACACAATTGATGCCATTTGATGCGGTGTGAGAACTTTCACCGATGCTCCTAAATGATGTTGCAAAATTCTTTCTTCAACGCCTTTGTCACGCACTTTTAACCCTGATGCCGCATGCAACAGATGTACTTGTGCGTCAGTGTTTTTCAAATCGTTCCTTATTCGATCATACATTGCATTAATAGAAGCCTGAAAAGGCAATGTATAGAACACGCGTCCCTTGCAACGACGCAGCAAGAAATCTGTTTTTCCAGCTCCTGTCGGGGCTGTAACCAATGTGTTTTTGCGTTCATCGGAAGTATCCACAAACGATAACGGATATAAATGATGTGTGCGATTGTAGAAACTCAAATCTGGTTTTATGAACAATTTATCTAGCGAACTTTCCGATTTTTCCTCCAAGGCAGAAGCAAAATGGTCAGCAGCCATTAGTACGCCTTTCCATCGTGAGTAATTCAACGGTTTCCTCGAACAATAGTCAATCGCATACTCATAGTTTTCTTCGGCTTCTTCAATGTCAATCGAATGAGTTTCAATGCCCAATTCATTCAAAATCTCCAATGCAATCGGACCCCATTCCTCAAATTTGTCAGAATGTCGAGAGAAACTATCCATATTGTCATCCAAATCCAAAAAACCTTTTTCCGTCACATCGTTTTTGAGAGATTTATGATGGGCGATAATCATATCAAGAATTGCTTTCTTTTCAATCTCATTAAATAGAGAAAGGAACAAGACGGAAGCAATCTCGTGTCGAAAACAAAATCCAGGCTGATGTGTATAGCCATGTTTCAATGTGCGTTGAAACAATGGACTAACCTTGCCTATGTCATGCAAAATTGCACCCTTTCGGGCAATCCCTTCATCTAATCCAGAATGATGTGCAATAACAACAGAGGCGTCGGCTACACTTTTCAAATGTGTAGTCAGCGGCATTCCACCACTTTCTTCGTGTTTTGCCAATATGTAGTCGAACTTTCCTGACATTTTACAGCAATTTATTTCCATTATATTCTATCCAACCATACATAGGTTTTCCATTGTCGAATCGATTGTAGCCGACAAGAAATGATTGCTCGGAATCTCCAAAACAAAGTTCAAAACCGTCTATCTCAGCAAACTCTTCATCTGTAAATTCATATATTTCAGCATCAGGCAACATTACATCTTCATTTCTACAAAGGCATATATGTTGTTTAGCTGCCGTTTGAGCTTCAGCTTTGTCTCCAAATGCAAGATACAAAACAGGATCCAGCATGACACCTCGTTTTATAATTGAACGTTCACGAGTCATCTCTTTTTTTGATACTTTCCATCCTCTTGTTTGGGTCACTTCCTGCTGTGAATCAATAGCTGCATAATTCAGTTTGTGACGCTTTATCTTACAGATACTACCATTATTAGTCAATAATTCAGGAAAAAGTTTTTTTTCAATTCCCTCAATTATAGATGGAGTAAGAAACTGTTGGCTGAAAGTTTCTCCATCTCTAACGGCAGTCCACGGTTTTATAAATCCAAATTTGCCTGTATATTTAACTGTGTAATACATAACATTTACTAATAAATTGAACCAAATCCTATTCCTGTGCAATTACCCAAACCTACGTTCCATGCAAATTGTTTGGTCTGATTGCGTCCTTTGATAATGACAGGACACATATTCGCTTTGTTGCTGATATTATCATACCAGACAAGTTTCGTTTTCTTCTTTGTATAGTTTAAGTCGAATGCAATGCTTAAAGTGTCATCGTCAGGAATTCCTGCAAGTCTCATTTTTGTACGTAGAGTTTCTTCTAACAATTTTCCGCTTATTGAATTGTCATAATAAAACTCTGCAATCTTGTCATTTTCCTTTCTTTTTATGAGGATAGGACTTCCCAAGTTGAATTGTTCCTGTTGAGTCAAATCAGGAGTGTCTTCTATAACAACATCTTTCACGCTCATTCCACAAAACATTTCGGGTTCTTTTCTGATGTTTGCCAATACATCTTTAAGCCTTTGTGTGTCATAGAAACTGAGGAAAAATGATGCACCCTTGGGGCAAATCAATCCATTTTCAGAAACTTGCATATTCCTCAACCAAGAAAAAGAGTAGAGTGAAACCTCACCATGTTCTTGGTTGTTTTCTCCTAACCATTTGTGAAGTACACCTGTCAATTTTTGCTGATAGTTATATGGTATAATTAAACTATTAGGCGTTGTTTTTATGTTTAATCTCATATATATATTTATAAATTTATTGTTTCGTAAATATACGATAATTTTCGAATAATCAAAAATTTGTGTTCTTATTTACTTCTGCATGCAAATTTAACATGCAGGTGTGCAAGAACTCTTCAGAGGTGAAATTATTTTTTTATTCATCTCCTTATCCTTACACAACCACAAAAATAGCACGTCGGTATGTAATATTTTGGCATAGCTTGTGTTTTTTTTGAAAAAAAATAACAAATAACTGAAATTTCGCAGGTAAATAGCATTTGATAGGAAAATTTACATTCCTAAAAAAACAAAAAAGACGTTGGCAATGCAACGTCTATATTAATCAAAAGAATTGGGGGTTCACATCTTCGGTGCTAAGATTTCCGCACAATTACGAATTACGAATTTTCCCAATTCTATCATTTAGGAGTTCAATATAAGCGGTTTTCAATTCGTCATTAAGGAATGAATTCTGCACACATTGTATCATTGACGGAAGCAATTTCTCATACTTGCGAATGAGTTTGGTAACCGTAACAGCATCTATTTCCATTGTTTTTGCAGCACTTACGAAATCATCTATCTTGAGATTTTTCTTTCTTCCATTGAGCGTAAGGGCAAGTTCCTCATCATCCTTTGGATTGACGACGGTGGCATTCAAAAGATCATAGGCAGGAGTGAGTCGAACCACACCATCCACAGATTCATACAAAGAGAAATTTTTCAAATGCATGTCATTATTTCCTGTCAACCAGGAAAACAGGACAATCTCAAAAAAATTCGCCACATCCATCTTCGGTACAGATGAATATTTTGCAATCGTTTTGCCTATACGTTCGTAACTACTCTTATATTTATGCTCTGTCTGTCTCTCAGTAAGTTGACACATGTCTTCCATCGCAATCTTCTCTCCGTTTGCAGTGCGGTCTATCCGTTTGGTCAGATAACACAACGAGCCATCTGACATTCGTAATAAAGTGTGCGGCACGACATCAATCTTGCACAATTCAGCAAGATGCATAGTCAAATCCTCGACTTCTGGCATCTGTTCGAATATTGCGGTCTGCGGTTTACATATATAACCACCCCATAATCCGACAATAGTGAGACGTTTTGAGCCTTCATGCTCATTCAGATGAAGCGACAATTTAGGTTGTACACCTGTTAATGACGTCTGATCTTGGATCACTTCCTTAGCAAGTTCCTCCAGTTGTTCGATGGAATAATCCAATAATGGCACAACAGTAGTGCCAAAGAACTTACGTGCACACGCAGCATGCATATCTGTTTCTCCGTTCTTCAGCGGTTTGTAGCAGTATAAACATTTATCCATCTTTCTCATCCTCCTTATCCATTGGAACCACACTAACCGCACCAATACAATCTTTACAACAAAGCAATAGTAAAGACATACGGTCGAGAATACTGATATCTGTATTGCGGATAGCGACATCAAGCAACCATCCTTCAGGTATAAGACCATCAAAAAAAGGGAAAAGTACCGAATTTTTATATGGTTCTTCACATAAAGGCAATGTCAAACTAATGCTTTTCGAATCAGCTGAAGACAGGTATTCCTTAAGGTATACAAATTCATATCCTTCATCATTTTCTGTGAGGATGCCTGCAAACTTGTCTTTATAATATATTTTTGCCTGCTTCATACGTTATCTTTTTCTTTTTCCACCGCTGCCATCTCATAATTGAAGAAATCCAGCAATTGGTTGACTTTGTCCAAACGCAACGTCTGTTTGCCCTGCTCCAGATCCCTGACGAAACGCAAACCGACTCCAGACTTGATCGACAAATCCTCCTGCGTGATGTTATACTGCTTTCGCAGCATCTTTACTGTCGCTGATAAATTGGTTTTCATTTTATACCCTTTTGGGTACAAAATTATAATTATTATCGATTTCTATATCCGATAAGGTATAAAATATTATTTAAAACAATAAAAATATACCCATTAGGGTATATTTTATCAATGTTATATCAAATTTAGCATTTCACATTATGAATTATTATGACACGCACGTCCGTGCGTCTCGTGTGGTTTGATTACCAGATGTTTGGATTATCCCCACAATTACGCATTACGCATTATGCATTATGAATTACCCATCACCACACAATCGGGGTTTTTCCGTGTTGTATCAAATATTCGTTCGCTTTGCTGAAATGTTTGCAGCCGAAGAAGCCTCGGTATGCGGATAGTGGCGACGGATGTGGCGCTTTCAACACAAGATGTTTCTTTGTGTCTATCACCAGGCCTTTCCTCTGAGCTTGCGATCCCCACAACATGAAGACAAGATTCTCCCGTTTCGACGAGAGCAGTTCCACCACCCTGTCTGTGAACTCCTCCCAGCCTTTTCCCTGATGGCTCAACGGAGCTGCTCGTCGCACCGTCAACACATTGTTCAAAAGCAATACGCCTTGCTTCGCCCATCTCTCAAGGAATCCTGAATTGGGATATGGAGAGTGCACATCGTCGACAATCTCCTTATATATATTCTGTAGCGACGGTGGTATCTGCACTCCCGGTTGCACAGAGAATGCCAAACCATGAGCCTGGCCGGGTTCGTGGTAAGGATCCTGACCAAGTATCACCACCTTCACGTCGCGGAATGGCGTGAGGTCGAACGCTGAAAATATCTTGCTTCCGGGCGGATACACTTCCGTCTCCTGATACTCTTTTCTTATAAATGACGCTAACAATGAGAAATATGGCTTTTCAAATTCGTCTGCCAATACTTCTTTCCACGATTGCTCTATTCTTACTTCCACGATTCGATTGATGGTTGATGATTGACGATTGATGATGGATGGATTTCACCACAATTATGCATTATGCCTTTTATCTGATTACACGCACGTCCGATTACACGCACGTCCGTGCGTCTCTACGTGTGGTTTGATTACCAGACGTTGGGATTTCCATTCTTCATTCTTAATTTTTAATTCTTAATTTCACATTTTCGTCCGTGCGTCTCTACGTGTGGTTTGATTACCAGACGTTGGGGATTTCCATTCTTCATTCTTAATTTTTAATTCTTAATTTCACATTTTCGTCCGTGCGTCTCCACGTGTGGTTTGACCACCAGATGTCTGGATTTCCCCACAATTATGCATTACGAATTATGCATTATGAATTATTAAAACGGTGCTGGGGCTGAATCCATGAATGCCGGCACAGATGAATCCACATTGACAGCATCATTGCCCGACGCATAGCCGGGATTGATGTTGGACTGCACCTCCACATACTGGTCTGTCGACACGATTCCTCCATCGTCGTAGTTGCAGAATTTCGTCTGCGCGCCCATGAATCGAAGAATCACGTCGCCCACAGATCCGTTACGATGCTTGGCGATGATGATTTCGGCAAGTCCAGCCGCTGGAGTGGTATTGTCGGACATATATTCCAATTTATAATACTCCGGACGGTGGATAAACAACACCATGTCGGCATCCTGCTCGATGGCTCCAGACTCACGCAAGTCGGACAGCTGCGGTCTCTTATCCTGCTTGTCTCGGCTCTCCACACTACGGTTCAACTGCGACAACGCGATGATCGGCACCATCAATTCCTTCGCCAACTGCTTCAACGAACGTGAGATCGTGCTGACCTCCTGCTCACGGCTTCCGTATGCCATACCGCTGGCGTTCATCAGCTGCAAGTAGTCGATGACGATGATCTTCACTCCCTTGTCTCGCACCAGACGTCGTGCTTTTGTGGCAAACTCAAACACGGACAGGCTTGGAGTATCGTCGAGATAGATTGGCTTCTGGGCAAGGTAATCGAGACCTTGGTTCAAATGTTTCATCTCGTCGATATTGAGCTGGCCCTTCTTGATCTTCTCCGACGGGAGTTCGGTCACATTCACCAGCATACGTGTGGCAAGCTGGTCGTTGCTCATCTCAAGGGAAAACACGGCGACGGGAATATCTTTGTCGGCAATATTTCTGGCCATTGAAAGCACGAAGGCTGTCTTACCCATGGCAGGACGAGCTGCGATAATGATGAGGTCGGACTTTTGCCAACCGTTGGTCATACCGTCGAGTTTGGTGAATCCGCTTGGCACACCGCCGACACCCTCCTTATTGTTGGCTGCGGCATCAATATTAGCCTTTACAGTCGGAAGGACGTCGCTTATAGGAGTAAAATCCTTCTCAATATTATGCTGGGAGATATCGTAGAGCATAGCCTCAGCAGCCTGAATCAGTTTGTCGACATCCTCGTCTTCATTGAATGCACGACGCTGAATCTCAGTGGAATACTTGATCAATTCCCTTTCCAGAGCCTTGGCAGCAAGGATTTTTGAGTGTTCGTAGACGTTGGCGACGGAGATCACATTCTGAGTGTACTCTATAAGCACAGACATTCCTCCGACCGTCTCGAAAAGGTCACGTTTCTTAAGCTCCTCCGAGACGGTGAAAAGGTCGATAGACTGCTGTGTACTGCCCAAATATGAGATTGTCTCGTAGACGAGGGCGTTTTTAGGCACATAGAAAGTCTCCTTCTTCAGAATTGTACAGATTTCAGAGAAGCATCCCGGATTTGTCAGGATGGCTCCGATCACAGAGTTTTCTATTTCCGGTGCCTGAGGAGGCACAACGCCACCCATGTCTCTGACCTCAATAATGTCAGGAGCCACACCCTTCTTTGATTTCTTTGCAGATTTTGTTTCGCCGATAGCCATTGTTTAATTGTCCACTTTTTGTTTTTCGTCTGCAAAGATAGACAATCTAAAGGCAAAAGCCACAGAAAGAAAACAAATGTTATTAGTAGTTTTTTCACAAGGTATGAACAATGGTTGTAGAGACGTCGCATTGCGGCGTCTCAAATGGATTTACACACGGATTTATCTCTCTCTCGGATCGAATTCATCATCCCGATCGGGTTCACACCCGACCATATGTTATGTCGCACCTACGGTGCTGGCACGTACCCACAATTATGCATTATGAATTTATTACGTCACGTACGTCCAATGACACGCACGTCCGTGCGTCTCTACGAGAAGGGGTGATCCACACATCTGGTGAATCACCCCCACAATTATGCATTATGCATTATGAATTACGAATTGAGAATTACCCCTATTCATCATAAATCAAACAGATATCTAATGCATTCTCCAGTTTGGTGAGCGTATCAAGAGACATATTCTCCTTACCCTTCAGAATTTTTGAAACATATTGCTGAGAACAATTCATCCGTTCAGCCAACTCCTTCTGGGTCAGTCCAATTTGCCTCATATGCAACAGAACCTTCACAGCAATTCTCTGAGAATGACGTAACCATGACCAATTGTCACGACGCCATTCAGCCTTCTCTCTCCATGTCGACGGAGTGTCACTCTGATGAGTTTCTAGAAAATCCAGTGTCTTCTGTTTCATAATGGAACTCCTTTCATTTATTTAATCTCTGATAAATAATCAATAAAACCATCGGCATCAACAACACCTCCATCAACAAGGAATCTCCTAACCAACTCCATTTTATTGAGTTCTACCAATGTATGTTCACGTTCCTGCATAGTACGTGTCAATTTTATAGCACCACCTGTGATAATGTAACACCCAGGCTCCAACTTGATTGCATATATCCTAAGCCACGAGGCATGCTGTGGACGATTCTTAATCCTAGCTTTCTCCTTACTTAATAGTATTTCTCTTGTTCGACCATTCTCCAACGGACGAAATATTTGATCCAAATCAGCATCAGGCGAAATATCAAGAATCAAGCACTGCATTCTATAATTGTCATCAATCGTATCATAGATTGCCTGATTAATGTCTGTAATCTTAAAGTATGACATAAGGTCCGATATGTTCGCAAGGAAAAAATCAACCAACCATTCCGGATCACTCCATTGATCAAAAAGAGTGTGAAGGACATTGTCGTCTGCATCATCATAACGAACAGCCCAAAGGGTCTCATTGTCAAGAATTCTATCAAATTTCATAGTACTATTACTTAACCGTTAAACATAACGCAAAGGTAATAACAACAGTCTAAAAATACAACTGTCAGTTGTAAAAAAACATAAAAAATTATATACGTGGCAATGTCACGTATATAAAATGAATTTACACACGGATCAAATTCATCATCCCGATCGGGTTCACACCCAAACCCTATGTTTTGTCGCACAATAATCGGGTTCACACCCGACCCTATGTTATGTCGCACCTACGGTGCTGGCACGTACCCACAATTATGAATTATGAATTGAGAATTATTACGTCACGTACGTCCAATGACACGCACGTCCGTGCGTCTCTACGAGAAGGTTGGATCACCAGATATATGGTGTGTACCCACAATTTAGCATTTCGCATTTCGAATTTATAATTTCATTCCACCTCCACCACCGTGATTCCTGCGCCACCGAAATCGACATGTTCATCACGGAAGGTTTTAACCTGTGGTACCGTCTTCAGATATTCTCTGATCACCTGTCGTAGCACGCCTGTACCTGTGCCGTGCAGGATTCGCACTGTGCCAGCATCAAGCATTATCGCATCTTCTATATAATAGCTGACCGCCTGCAGAGCCTCGTCGGCACGCATTCCTCGCACATCTATCTGCAACTTGAAATTCTTGGAACGCTCGTGGACAATGTCTGAATTGTTGGACGAAACTATATTGAAACTGAATTTTTGTGTTTTCTGTGTAGCTTCCTGAGTCAATTGAAGATCTTTCAGTTTGACGGTGGTGCGGAGATTTCCCAATGCGACATCCACACTATTACCCTTGATTTCCAACACCTTACCTTTCGCTCCACTTGTTTTTATCTTCACCGTGTCTCCCACAGAGATTGGTTTTTCCTGCTTCTGCTGTGCAGGTGCCCCACTCTTCTGCTGGCTCTTGGCGTTAAGCCTCTCCACCTTCTTTGCGAAAGCGTCATTCTCGTCGCCATCAACAAAATCATTCTTAAACTTTGTCAGATCCTCACGTGCCTGACGTGTGGCATCCTTCTCTGCCTTTGCCTCCTTGATCAACTTGATCGTATGCTCAATCTTGGCGTTCGCACCGTCGAGCATCTCCTTGGATTTGGCTTTTGCCTCGCTGAGGATTCTCTTTCGCTCTGCGTTGATATTATTGACGTCGACGGTGAGTTTCTCCTCAAGTTCCTCGATATGTTTCTCCTTCTGGCGTATATTCTGACGTTTGTTCTCCCAATAACGTTTGTCTCGCACGATATCCTGGAGATACTTCTCCATATTCACATAGTCGCTGCCGACTATCTCCGTAGCACGGGCGATGACGCTCTCAGGCAAACCGATTTTTCTTGCGATCTCAAGGGCGAACGAGCTTCCCGGATTTCCTATCTCAAGACGGAATAGCGGCCTCATTTCGTGGCGGTCGTAGAGCATCGCACCGTTCACAATACCATCCGTATCTGTGGCAAACTGCTTAAGATTAGTGAAATGCGTAGTGATGACTCCAAACGATTTCTGACGGTTGAAATGGTCGAGCAAGGCTTCTGCAATAGCTCCACCGATTCGTGGCTCCGTGCCGCCTCCAAACTCATCTATGAGCAGAATCGTCTTTCCATTACATTTTTTCGCAAACTCCTTCATATATGAAAGATGCGAACTGTATGTACTCAAGTCGTTCTCGATGCTCTGCTCATCACCGATGTTGATCAGGATGTCATTGAAGATTCCCACTTCACTGTCGGCATGCATCGGCACAAGCATTCCACACTGCGCCATATACTGGATCAGTCCGACGCTCTTCAGGCAGACACTCTTACCTCCGGCATTCGGGCCGGAAATAAGCAGTATTCTGTTGTTTTTGTCGAGATGGATGTCGAGCGGAACAATCTCCTTGCCCGACGCTTGATGGGATAAGAAAAGCAACGGATGGATGGCGTCACGCCAGTCGATCACCTGCTCATTACGTAATTTTGGCATCACACTGTTTGTCTTCAACGCAAACAACGCTTTTGCTCTTGTAAAGTCCACAACCGACAGATAATCAACTGAAAACAGCAGTTCATCCGTACGTGGACGCAATATTTCAGTAGTGAACTCAGTAAGGATTCTTACGATTTCTCGCTGCTCCTCAGCCTCCAGTTCACGCAATTTATTGTTAGCCTCAACAATCACCTCCGGCTCGATGAACACCGTCTTACCTGTGGCGGACTCATCATGGACTATACCACGCAGTTTCTTCTTGAAAAAGGGAGAGATGGGAATCACCAGTCGACCGTCACGCACAGCCGGAGTCGTACCCTTATCAACAATTCCGTCTTCCACCGCCTTACGAAGGATCGACGACATATTTCTTGAAATACTGCCCTCCGTAGCCGATTTCTCACGACGAATCTCACCGAGTTTCGAAGATGCGGTGTCCTTTATCTGACCATATTTATCTAGAATTCTTGCGATTGCACGCTGAATGTCGGGAAACGTGAAGACATCTCTCGACAACTCCTGCAGATAATAATATGTGCCCTCCTCACGGTTGGAAAAGAAGGTGACGATACTGCCAATTGCTTCAACAACACGGCTCAAATCAAACAGTTCCGCCGGCTCGATATAGGTGCCGACCACCTTGATTCTTTGGATTGCCTCCCTGACATCATAGAAACCGTCGGTAGGGAAATCCTCTTCCTGAAGTATACGGACAAACTCATTAGTGCGGTTTGCCTCTTCCAATATAGTGTCGAAATTGGTAAGGAACGACATCTTGTCGCACTTTTCCTTACCAAGGTCAGACAAGCATTCCGCCTTAACCAAGTCGCGAATCTTGCCGAATGAAAGTTTTGATTCTGTCATCTGTTGACGGTGATCAAGCTGATAAACTCTTCTCTTGTCTTTGCTGTCTCAAAAGCTCCGGTAAAATCTGATGTGGTGGTGACTGAATGCATTTTCTGCACACCACGCATCTGCATACACATGTGCTGGGCCTCAATAACGACCATCACACCAAGTGGCTGCAACGTCTCCTGAATACAATCCTTAATCTGTGTAGTGAGTCGTTCCTGAATCTGAAGTCGACGCGAAAGGATCTCCACTACTCGAGCTATCTTGCTCAAACCAGTTATCTTGCCGTTTGGAATGTATGCCACGTGAGCCTTTCCGAAGAATGGAAGCATGTGGTGCTCGCAGAGAGAGTAGAAATCGATGTCTCTCACAATCACCATCTGGCTGTAGTCTTCCTCAAACATCGCGCTCTTCAAGACGTCACACGGATCAATCTTATAACCGTAGGTCATAAACTGCATTGCCTTTGCCACTCTGTCTGGAGTCTTTAGCAATCCCTCACGGTTGACGTCCTCACCCAACAACTCAAGCTCTTGCCTAACAAGAGGCGCGAGCTTGGCTGTCAAATTCTTATCGGGATACTTCGCGATATCCCATGGTTTTATCTCTAAATCCTCGTTCATTTATTTCTTTGCCTGAAAACTCTTTGCAGCAGCTTGGAACTTCTGCAAATACATATCTATTTCCTGATTTGCCTTAGATGTGAAGCAATAATACTTGCCTGATGTGAACACCACCATAGCATAAGATTTCGACTTCACCTCACCATTGACTGTCTCAGTGATAAAATACTCATAACCTGGTAGACCGTTCACCTCCACCGCATTCTGAGATGTTATTGTCTCATGGTCGGAAACCAACGCCTTAACGACCTCTGTCGCAAACATCTTCTGCTCCTTTGGCTTAACAGCATCCTCGTTCATCAACACCTTGAAATAAACCAAGCGGCCTGTTGCCTGCTCTTTTGCAAAATCACCCGACTCACAGAATGCAACAAGAGTTGAGCCTTCTGGTTGAGCGCGGAAGCCCTGGTTGGCGATGCTATAAAGTGAATTCTCAAAGATCGGATTGCTTGCCATATCAGCAGGATCAACATACACTACAGACAAAAGAGCCTCCTTTGTCTTCTCGATCTCAGCCAAATCGTCCACTGGAGACGACGCTGTGATCATCACTGATCCGTTATCCTCTGGCACAACAAGAGTTGTGAATATACGGCCGTTCTCTGTCTTGCTCACCAAATAGTGCTCTGTATCGTTGATGTAGACAGACTCATTTGTCTGATATCCTGCGACGAAATTCTGGAAAGTCACCTTCAAAAGTTCATTCTCGCTAGATGCGTCAAGGATCATATTTAGGTGAGAGATAGAAATACCTGATTTTTTCTCCGGATTTCTGAACGCAGTTCCATTATCCGTCAGCTCGTAGCCTGCAGGTGGAATGATAGCGTATGAATAGTTGTCAAACTTCTTGTGATCGGCAGTACGTTCGTTACTTTTTTCGATTTTTGCCGACGCAGAAAACAATGTTGCAACAGCAGCTGCAAGTGTAATAAATCTTTTCATTTTAGCCCTTTTTATTTTTTACTTTTATTCTCTTCTTTTTTGTTTGTGGTTGCCGTAGCAGAAGCATCGGCTTCCAAAGAAATGTCTCTCACCTCATCATCTTTTACAATAAGGATCTCCGAGCTCAATTCAGGAAAATCCTCACGAAGCTTCTTTGCCATCACAAGAGCGTCTGCATGAGTACGATAGTCACCCACACGAAGTTTCCAGAATGGAGATGAGAAACTGATATATGTTGTAAGATTTTCGTATTTTTCTTTTAGCTTTTTCTCTCTTGCGTAAGCCTCATCCTTTGATTTCTTCTGGTTATTATCCATATACACCTGAATTCGATAACCGGAAAAAGTGATATATTTTTTCGACTCACCCTCTTTGATCTTTCTGTTTACCAAAAGGTTGACCTTTGGATTCTGTTGCAATTTCACAGTGCCATAGCCAGGCTTTGTCTTAGCTAAGTCTTTGAAAATATCCTCGTGTTTCACCTTCTGCGACTGTGCCGACGCTGCAAAAAACAACATTGTCAGCAAAACCGTCAAAACAAATTTTATTCTGCTCATAATCTGTAAGTTCATTATACGGTGCAAAGGTATAAAAAATATTGGATTTCATCACCAAAATTTAGTTGGTGAAATGACAGCTACACATTGTAGACTATCTTATAAATCTCTTTCACCGCATTTTCAACCTCTTGTTTGCCAACCTTTCCATAGGTCATCAACGACATCGGCACACTTTGTTTGCTTGGCGAATAAGATGGCTGGACATATGGTCTTGCAGACAGTTCAAATCCGCATTTTTCGTAGAATGAGATTCTTCTGACAGCCTCTTCTGTCAACGGAAGTTCAACCTCCAAAATCAATCTTCCGACGTTCGACATACGGATTAGTTCAGCCAGTGCAAGTTTTCCATATCCACGTCGACGGAATGCCTCGGCTATAGCAAAATGCTCCACATAGATGATTTCCGTCAATGTCCATACTGTGATAAAGCCGACACTCACGTCGCCATCTTTAATCACCAGGCATCGCATACGATCATCATCATCCACAATCCGACGTTGCAGAGACTCATCACGTCTTTCATCAGAAGGGAAAGCCGAGAGCATCAGCGTCTCAACAAAATGATACTCAAACGATTTAGTGTCTATATTTATCAAGTCCAACTTATCCATAACAAAAACAAAAGAGACGCGATATTTTCGCGTCTCTCTATAAAGCTTGAACTAATATCCAATTATTTTTTCTTGGTAGCAGCACCATTCTCTTGATCACGGGCAGCCTTAGCAGCACGTGCCTCTGCAGCTTTTCTCTTCATCTCCTGCTGCTTACGGTAAGAGTCTGAGTTATCACGACCAATTGTCTTGATCACAACGATTGTATCCAATGTTGGATCGTACTTTTCAACATGCATTGTATACTCGTATCCACTCTCGTAATAGAAGTTACGGAATCCACCACAGAATGGTTCCCACTGAGTCTTATCCTTACGGCTGTAACCGCGACGGATCTGATAACAACGCTGATTGTCTTCTGTAAGAACCTTTTCAGCACTCACCTTCATAAATTCCTGTGAGTTGATACCAGAAATAGAGCAAAGGCATGTCAAAGCAGCCATTATTATCTTTTTCATATCCAAAATTCTTTTAAATTTTTCAAATAACAAAAGTAAAACATTTAGTTTGCTGACAAAAAAAAATCAGCCTATATTTTACCTAAATTCATTAATTATTGTTTTTAAAACCACAAATAGGTGTTGCTCAACATATTTTAAGGGTTTGTCGTTTTTACGATCTCGTTAAAATAATCCCTCACCATATTCCAGTCATAATAGTTGCCAACGACAGGTGACTTCGATTTCGGAAGTTTAACTTCACGTTCGTTAAGCAAAAATTTCACCAAATATTGGCTACCAGAAGCATTTGGACTGTTTTTACGATAAAAGACGATCTGCAGGTTACCTGCCATCGGAATCACAGAGAAATCCTGCCAAAAATTGTGAATAAGCTCCAAATCTGTGTACGACTCACCTATTCCATCAAGGTTGAGAAGAGCGACGAGTGGCAACAATCCAGTATCATGACCAAAGCGTAAATTGGCAGCCACACCGTTGCCCGTGATAGCAGCGTCTGCTTCTTTAATGATCTGCTCCACCAAGAATTTCGCTGAGTTTTTTCCTACTCCACCATTTAACGGACAGTTTGCATAATCCTTATACCAGTATAGGTTTTGGGCCTGCCATTGAGAAGCCAACTCATTAGTGGTAAACACCTTAGTCAAAGAGCAATTGCGTTCATCCAGATTGTCCACATCTACCCCCTGCAAAGAAATAAGCATATAATAAAGTGTTTTTACAAACCTATCCCTATTGACATATTTCTTTATCACATTCTTATTTGAGAAGATTTTGTTTAGCACTTCCTTTCCTGTATCTCGCTTCTCATAAAAAGCAGTCAACTCCGGATTGCCTTTATCTCCTGAAAAATCTCCTACCACCTTTCCATGACACATATAATTCTGGTAACGAGCACTCGCATCATTATCAATGTAAAGGTTCGGACACAACTTACTCATTTCCTGGCAAAATGCGGTCATACTCAAAGCGCAACGCACGACCGTCGTGCTTTTAGCATCTATTTTCTTATTGTCTCCAGAGAAGACGGCAGGAAAATTCTTCACCATTCGTCTAGCAATACCACGGTGTTGCTCCCGACCCAAAGGAGTAAGATCTCCGGCACGTTTGTCGGCATCTTCGCATATCTGTTTCATCTCAACAAACAACTGTTGTCCAAACGAAGTTAGTCCAGACTCTGCCGATGCTTTTTCAAATATGTCAACTATATATTTGTAGTCCTCCTGACTATAATGATAGCGTGAACCATGACGTCCATAATGACTGATATAAAATGGAGAGTAGCCTTCAGGAGCGTCGGAAAGTGCTGGAAAATCATAAACTCCCGTCTGGACTTTATTGATTCCCTTTACGCTTGCTTCGTAAGAGATATAATTAGAGCTAAAGAAATCCGGTTGAGATTCCAATTGTGCATTTGTAATAGCTGCATTCAAATTATGAGAAAAAAGAAATGCAACCGACGATGTTAAAAGCAATTGTAATGCATTCATAATATTAACTGAATCTTTTTAAGGCATTTATGCAAAGATACGAAAACCAGTGATAACTGCGAATATTTTCGGTGCAAAGATTCATGGAAGAAACAAGAAAAGAGGAGCGAACTCACGTTTGCCCCTCTTCACATATAGTATAAAATTATCTTGATTACTCTACAGTAACACTTTTTGCAAGATTACGAGGCTGATCCACATCACAACCCTTAGCCACTGCAATATGGTAAGATAGAAGCTGCAATGGAATTGTTGCCAAGATTGGAACCAAGCACTCCACTGTGTCTGGAATCACGATTGAATAGTCGGCAATCTTACTTGCCACCTCGTCGCCTTCAGTCACAATTGCGATAACCTTACCCTTACGAGACTTAATTTCCTGAATATTGCTGACCACTTTCTCATAAGTAGGAGAATTTGTCGCGATCACAACCACTGGCATCTCTGCATTAATCAATGCGATAGGACCGTGCTTCATCTCAGCTGCAGGGTAACCTTCTGCATGGATATATGAAATCTCCTTCAATTTCAACGCACCCTCCAACGCTACAGGGAAGTTGTAGCCACGGCCAAGATAGATGAAATTTGAAGCATAAGTAAAGATCCTTGAGAAATCCTTAATCTTATCGTTTTGAGCCAAGATAGACTCAATCTTCTTTGGCAATGTAAACATCTCCTCCAATACATGGTGGTAGAAATCACTGTCTATTGTATTCTTCTCCTTTGCAAGAGACAATGCCAACATAATCAAAATCTGTACCTGAGCAGTGAATGCCTTTGTTGAAGCAACTCCGATTTCTGGACCGACGTGAGTGTAGCAGCCTGCACCTGTCATTCTAGCGATACTACTTCCTACCACATTACAAATACCGAATAGAAGTGCACCATTTTCTTTTGCAAGCTCAAGAGCAGCCAATGTATCGGCAGTCTCACCAGACTGAGAAATCGCAATAACAACATCACTTGCATTAACAACAGGCTTACGATATCTGAACTCAGAAGAATATTCTACCTCCACTGGGATCTTAGCGAATTCCTCGATAGCATACTTTCCGATCAAAGCTGCATGCCAACTTGTACCACATGCTGTGATAATGATACGGCTAGCTTTCATGAAGCGCTCTTTATTATCGATAAATCCACAAAGTGCAATATTATTCATATCAACATTGATACGACCACTCGTAGCCTCCATTACCGTACGAGTCTGCTCAAAGATCTCCTTTAGCATGTAGTGCTCATAATCACCCTTCTCCAACTCAGACAAGTTCAACTCTAGCTCCTGGATCTTTGGTGTCTTCTCCACATTGGCAATAGTAAGCACCTTAATTGCCTTTCCTTTTGTAAGGATAGCAATTTCTTCATCAGCCAAGTAAACGACCTTGTTTGTATATTCGATAATCGGTGTGGCATCTGATGCCAAGAAATACTCGTCATTACCGATACCAACAACAAGTGGACTACTCTTTCTTGCCGCAATGATTGTCTCTGGATGTCCCTTCTCTATGACAGCAATCGCATAGGCTCCAACCACCTGGCTCAAAGCCAACTGTACAGCAGTACAAAGGTCACAATTGTTTTCCTTCTGGACAAATTCTATTAGCTGTACAAGAACCTCTGTATCTGTTGTGCTTCTGAAAGTATAGCCTTTTGAAATCAAAGATTCCTTGATAATTGCATAGTTTTCAATAATACCGTTATGGATAAGTGCAAGATTCTCACTCTGCGAATAGTGAGGGTGTGCATTACAATCGTTTGGCTCTCCATGTGTTGCCCAACGTGTATGCGCAATACCAATTTTTCCGCTTAAATCCTTATCTCTGGCGTAAGCTTCCAAATCAGAAACTTTACCCTTCGATTTATAAACGTTCAATCTTCCTTTGTCGTCTATCATAGCGACACCTGCGCTATCATATCCTCTATACTCAAGACGATGCAATCCCTTAATCAAAATAGGATACGCGTCTTTAGTTCCGATATAACCAACAATTCCGCACATAAAATTCCAAAATTTTCTTAAATTTATGCAAAAATATACATTTAATATTAAAATGCAAATGCAAAACAAAATTCAAACTCACTGTTTTCTTAAATAATGTTAACTCATTTTTAAGCAATAGTTGTCAAAACAAATTCTGACGTCGTCATCTAACAAAGACCTTGCATACATTTGCAAATCCGATTATCAACAATCAAGGCCACGAGAAAATGCTTCTTGCAACAACATGGTCTTGATTTTCGAGTTTGGCAGAATTTTTCTCAAAGGGAAAAGCAAAGAAACAGCGACATTCAAAGGAAACTTGTATCGCATATTCATTTTACAATACGCCTTTCTAAAATTAAATTGTTCAATCAAAAATGATTGAATATTCGAATGTTGAGTAACGCTTCTCCATCCTGCATTCACATAAGACAAATTACGCTCCGCCAAGTAGTGCTGATTCATCGTGAAAAATAATCCATAAGATGGATATGTGCTGTCCAAAAATTGAGAATCTATCTTTACTGTCTCATACTCGCACATATTCTCAAAAATATGAGTAATAGACCATGCAACTGGAGCATTATCCTCAATACGAAACATAATCCATGCCTCATAATCTTCTTTTTCCGCCACCATACGAAACCTTGCTTCTAACGACTCCTTTGTTACTGGGACACTCTTCACTTTATATTTTGCAAATGCATTATAATAGATGTCAGCCCCATATCGTAGCATTTCATCTAATGTAGCTTTGCGTATCTCGTAAGTTTTCAAAGCTTTTCTAACCTTGGTCCTTACTTTCTTAGACAGTTCGTCCATATCACCGAACTGATCCTTGATGACAGCATAAAAACTTGTTTCTGACTGAGTGTCAAAATCAAAGGTTTCTCGTATTGCCCACCCTCCTTGCTTGAAAAGGGCCTCGCATTCCTCCTCTGTTAATCTAGAGGTGTTGTGGGGTGCATGCTCTGACACCCATACTTCTTTATAAAGTTTACTCACTTTTAGGTAAATTTAATTTCTTTCTTGGTAGTTATTATCCTAAATTTTGCAATTTTAGTCCTATAATCTTGACATCGCCTCCTCCACATCAGATTTTTCCGAAAATCCGGAGAATCTAACGTAGCCTTCTCCACCAGGACAGAATCCTACACCTGGAGTGCAAACTATCGATTTCTCATAGAGCATCTGCTCAAAGAATCTCCACGAGGTCACACCGTCTGGTGTTTTCACCCACAGATATGGTGAGTTGTCTCCTCCTGCCACCGTCAACCCGATAGATTGCAACTTTTCTTTGATCATCATGGCATTCGTCATGTAATAATCCGCGATCTGCCGCATCTGTTTCTGTCCTTCTACTGTATATAGTGCCTCTGCCGCACACAATCCCAAATATGGAATCCCCGAAAATTTTGAAGTTTGCCGACGTCGGCATAATTGATTGAGAGACATTGCCTTTCCCATCTCTGTATACGCCACCACTTCACTCGGAATAATTGTGAATCCGAAGTTTGTGCCGGTATATCCCGTCGTCTTTGAAAAACTCCTCAATTCGATTGCGACCTTCTGTGCTCCTTTGATCTCATATATTGAGCGCGGCACTTTTTTCTGTCTCACATAATGAGCATGCGACGCGTCATATATAATAAGTGTGTGGGTATCATTGGCATACTTAACCCATTTCTTCAACTCGTCAGTGGTAAGAGTCGTGCCTGTCGGATTGTTCGGCAGACTCAAATATACCACATCCAAACGCTCTTTGGGAATCGACGGCACAAAATTATTCTCCGCATTACATGGCAAATAGACAAGATTGCTCCATCTTCCGTCTTCCATCTTCAGACCAGAACGACCACTCATCACCGTATTATAGATGAATGCTGGATACGACGGGTCGAACACTCCAATGATATTATCCCTGCTCAACAAATCCAACACATCTGCCGCCGCATTACGCGGGTCGTCACTGATGAATATGTCGTCAACAGAAAGCTTTATGCCATTGCTCTCATAATCGGTTTTTAGAATCTTCGTCTCCAAAGCTTTCAATCGTTCAGGAATGTCTGTCGACTTTGTGGCATGAGACGAAGCCATCATTTCAAGGTTTTTGCGGAAAGTATCCACATATTCCCCTTGAAGGATATGGTTGGAATCTCCAGCGTCAAGATGAATCACTTTTGAGCCGGGACGAGTTATCTTAAAAATGTTTACTTTACGGTGAATCTCCGTGAAAAGATAATTTTCAGGAAGCTTCAAGTAATCTTCGTTAAGTAATGCCATCTGTGTTAAAAAATAAGGAGATTGAACGAATCCATCTCCTTCATTGTTATACTATTTTTGAGAAAGCGGACGTATGTCCTTAATCATCAATTGTGTGTTAGAGCTTCCATTGAAGTTGTTTTCCTCAATAGTGTAGCAAATATCCACCGGATTAAATGCTTTGATATAGTCGTTGTACTCCGATAGTCCGAAGGCTATACCGTTCATGATGCACTCACTCTGTGAATCCACCAACTCGAGTTTCAAATGCTCCTTCTCCTTGCCGACGACGCGGCTTGTGCCATAGTCAAGCACCTTACGTGTGGCAAAGACTGGCTTCATATTCTCCGGACCAAATGGGCTGAACTGTTTTAGCAGGCGCACAAACTTAGGCGTTATCTCTTTGAAATCGATGAACGCATCAATATACTGCTGAGGTTTCTGCTGCTCAGTAGTGATATTTTCAGTGACATACTGCTCCATTCTTCTGCGGAACTCCGGCACATTCTCTGGTTTCATACGTAATCCAACGGCATACATATGACCTCCAAAGTTTTCCAGCAAGTCGCTGCAATTCTCTATCGCCTTATACAAATCAAAGCCCGACACCGAACGTCCAGAACCAGTGGCCAAATTATTTTCCTGAGAATAAGTCAGCACAATCGTCGGCTTATAATGTAGCTCGGTCAGACGAGAAGCCACGATTCCGATAACTCCCTGATTCCAGTTTGGATTGTAGATAACTATTGAGTTACTGCTGTCAAGCTCCTCTTTCTTATCCTCAAGTTGGGCTATAGCCTCATCCGTCACACTCTTATCTAGGTCTTTTCTCTGCTGATTGTATTTGTCAATGCAATCGCTCTTCTCACGCGCGAATGTCAGCTCTTTAGAAATCAACAGTTCCACAGCCTCAGAAGCCGTCTTTATCCTTCCCGACGCATTCAGACGCGGACCTATCTTGAATACAATATCCGAAATAGATATTTCCTTGCCTGTCAAACCACACACATCGATAATACATTTCAAGCCAAGACTTGGGTTTGAATTCAATTGTTTCAAACCATAATAAGCCAAGATTCTGTTTTCACCAATGATTGGCACAATATCAGACGCGATACTTACAGCAGTAAGGTCAAACAAATCGGTGAGTGTGTCAGGAGAAATACCATTGTTTATCGCGAATGCCTGCATCAGCTTAAAACCGACACCACAGGCAGACAAGTTGGAATCCGGATACGTGGAATCCTCACGTTTAGGATCTAGCACCGCGACAGCGTCCGGAAGATTGTCATCCGGAGTATGGTGATCACAAATTATAAAGTCGATACCTTTCTCCTTGGCATAATTCACTTTGTCGACAGCCTTAATTCCACAGTCGAGAGCGATAATCAATTTGACATTTGTCTCAGACGCATAATCAATTCCACGATATGATATTCCACTTCCCTCCACATACCTGTCAGGAATATAGAAATCGACATACGAATAGTTGAATTTCAGATATTTGTATACAAGGGCGACGGCTGTTATTCCGTCGACATCATAATCTCCGTATATAAGGATACGTTCCTTTTTGCCCATTGCCTGGTTCAGACGATCTACCGCCTTGTCCATATCATTCATAAAGAACGGATCATGAAGGTCTTCAATGCGTGGACGGAAGAATTTCTTGGCAGCCTCCACCGTCGTTATTCCACGACGTACAAGAAGTTGACAAAGGATCGAACTGATGCCAAGTTCTTCCGACATCAGATCCCTCTGCTTATTTTGCTCTTCTGTAAGAGATGTATATACCCAATTTGCTGCCATATCACAATCTTTATTATTACATAAGAATGAAGACGAACGAAATCGACATTCTACCGCAATCAACCTTATATTTTGTAAAATTATAAAAAAAGACTAGAAAAAAATATCAAATCAACACAAAAAAACTCCATTCAATAAAAATAAGGAGAAACAGAGGGATGGAATGGAAAAATAGTTGTAAATTTGTTATTCGCAATTCCATCGGCATTTTGAGAATCCGAAGGAAGGAAATAAAACTACGGAAATGCATAAATTACAACATAGATTTCAACAATTTTTGGTTTGGAGAGAGCATGCTATTTCGGCGAGATACTTTACAATGATACTAAGTATTTTCGTCGGTTTGTTTTGTGCTTTGGCCGCCCATGTTTTGAAAAGCATCATTGAATATCTTCACGAAGTGGCAAAGAATGCTGTGGAAGCGAGCGATGTCAATTATCTTTTCTTTGTAATGCCAATCGTTGGTATTTTTCTTGCCAGCACATTTGTACGCTACATCGTGAAAGATGACATCAGCCACGGAGTGACAAAAATATTGTATGCCATTTCACAAAGGAAAGCGGTCATCAAGGCTCACAACATGTGGTCGTCGCTCGTAGCCAGTTCACTCACCATCGGATTCGGAGGTTCCGTGGGAGCCGAGGCCCCTATCGTGCTTACCGGCTCTGCCATTGGTTCCAACCTTGGCAAGGCATTCCGTATGGACAGAAAAACACTGATGCTTCTTGTTGGTTGCGGTGCATCTGCAGCAGTGGCAGGAATCTTTAAGGCTCCAATCACAGGCGTGCTGTTTACATTGGAAGTATTGCTTCTCGACCTTACAATGTCGACAATCATTCCACTGCTGATCTCATCAATCACCGCAAGTGTGGTGACCTACTTCCTTTCCGGATCGGAGTTCATGTTCGGTTTCACCATCAACGACCCGTTCACTCCGTCAAGAACACCATTTTATATCGTCCTTGGTGTATTGTGTGGATTCATCTCATTATACTTCACACGCGGAATGACAAAATTGGAAGCAAGTTTCGGCACCGTACAATCACCAACCCACAAGATGGTAATCGGAGGTATAATGCTTAGCGTATTGATTTTCCTTCTTCCTCCGCTTTATGGTGAAGGTTATACCACTATCACTGCCCTGCTCGACAATGATGCTGTGAGAGTGACAGAAAACAGTGCATTCTATCAGTTCAGAGACCATTTCTGGATGCTGTTCCTATTCCTTGGACTGCTTGTGATGCTAAAGATCTTCGCTTCAGCAGCCACGAACTGTGCCGGAGGAACCGGAGGAATCTTCGCCCCAAGTCTGTTTGTGGGCTGTATAACAGGGTATCTGATGGCCATGTTAGTAAACTACACCCAATGGGTTCGTATACCTGAGAAAAATTTTGCGTTGGCAGGAATGGCAGGTGTGATGGCAGGTGTGATGCACGCGCCTCTTACAGGAACATTCCTTATCGCCGAGTTGACGGGAGGATACGGACTCTTCGTGAGCCTGATGATCACTGCTACTGTGGCATACATGACCATCATCGCATTTGAGCCTCACAGTCTGTATGCGCAACGTCTTGCTCTAAAAGGAGAGCTTCTTACCCATCATAAAGACAAGACCGTGCTTACCCTTCTAAAAATGGACGACGTGATTGAACGAGACTTACAGAAGTTGCGTCCAGACATGTACCTTGAAGAGCTGGTGAAGGTGATTTCACGCACAAATCGTAATATTTATCCCGTCTTGAACAAAAAAGGACAGCTGATCGGAATCATCACCCTCGACGAAATCCGCAACGTCATGTTCCGCCCCGAATTATATACAAAATTCCAGGTGAGCGACCTCATGACAGCCCCTCCTACCATCCTTTCAATACATGATTCCATGGAATCCGTAATGAAGAAATTTGAAGACACTCAAGCTTGGGATCTGCCAGTGGTAGAAAACAATAATTATGTCGGATTCGTGTCGAAGGCTAAGATATTCAACGAATACCGCAATATCATCGTTCAGCTTTCCGAGGAATAACGAGCGGCACAACGATCATGGCAAACGACATCAACAACGACATATTCCACCGCGTCAACCTTGTGTTGGGAGAAGAGTTTGTGAGGAGAGCAGGCGACCTGAAAGTCATTGTGCTTGGTCTTGGAGGAGTGGGAAGCTGGTGCGCGGAAGGACTGTTTCGCACGGGATTCACCAATATGACAATAGTCGATTGCGACACTGTCAATGCGACGAATATCAACCGTCAGATGCCGGCTCTCTCGACAACCATAGGAAAGAAGAAGACGGAAGTCGTGAAGGAACGTTTGCTGGAAATCAATGGAGATGCCAAAGTGACCGTCATAGACAAAGCCTACACGGAGGCTGACCAAGCCTATTTTCATTTGGCCGATTACGACATCATCATCGACGCAATAGACAGCCTGACAAACAAAGCAGCGTTGATTCTGGAAGCAGCGTCATATGACAACAAAATATTCGTTTCTTCTATGGGTGCAGCGTCGAAAATAGACGCCACTCAAATTTCAATAGCAGAATTCTGGAAAGTAGCGGGATGTCCGCTGGCTGCCGCTATTCGCAAAAGATTCAAAAAATTCAAGACGTTGCCTAAACATAAATTCAAATGCATCTACTCTCCTGAAATTCCATACCGCAGAGACGAATACCTGACAGAAGAAGACAAATCATCTTCCAAACAAGTGAATGGTTCACTTATCCACATCACCGGAATATTCGGATTCATGATCACCAATGTGGTGGTGAATGAGGTGATGAAACGGATCAATTCCGTCGACAACCAAGCTGAATGAATATTATTCTAACTACATAATATGAAAAAACGTTTAACCTATTTATTGCCCTTAATCGGACTATTGTCTGCATCTTGCAGTTCATCAACAAAAAATCAGGAATTCGAAAACAACCCGACCCAAGAGTATTCAGCAGAGAACCAAACAGAGAGTGCCATATCCGATACTGAATACGAAGAAGAGGTTTATGAATCGGGATACGAAGAAGAAATGTCCGACGGTGTGAATATAGAAGAACTTGATTATCTCACAAGACAATTTTATTTAGGACACGATCCAGACGAATCTGAGCAAGCCATTTTGGATAGTATAGCGAACGAGTTCATTAACGAAGACACTCCTAAAAGTAAATATCTGATAACCAACAATTCTGCTGGATATTTCAGAATAGACGGCACCGTAAAAGAGACTAACAACGAGTACTACAAGTTAAAACTCCATGTGGGGGCTATCAACATGGTCGATGCGGCTTCTATTGCAGGCTGTTTCTTAGATGAAAACAATGGAGATGACAGCCAAAGCGATGAAATAAATGGTTGTACAATGCCATACCCAGACGAGAACACAGCAATCGCTTTCGAAGGCAAATATTTCAAAAGCTTCGAAGAGGATGATCCTCAAAATGACGAATATAAAAATGACACGTCACTATATCTAATCCAATGTGAAAATACATCTTCTTGGTATCGCAAAGACTCTATTGAAAGTATAGTTATACACTCAGAGGATTTCAAAACCCAAGAAGGCATCAGTGTCGGTTCTACATTTGAAGAACTGCAAGATACATATGGAGATCTGTTTTTACACATAGGTTGGATAGAAAGCAATGAAAGAGTCGAGGTAAGAACAGCAAAATATCCAATGGTAAGGTTTATTTTTAAGGATGAAGATGTCATTGACTTTTGCCGATATAAGAAATCCGAGAACAGTAACGAGCAATGTGAAGAAGATGGTTTTAATGGTTACAGAAAAGAAGACGGTTCTGGCATAAAAGCAAACTCAAAAATATGGAGAATCATTATCAACCGTTCTTACGTGACATGTCCAGATTGTTTATAATAACTCTGTGGTATTATTAAATTCTATGTGCTTGCTTACACGAAGATAGGGGGAAACCCATTGACACTTAACAATACTCAACAAAAGAGCAAAAAAAGGGTTTGTAAAGAATCTTTACAAACCCGCAAGGTGAGATTATTATAAACTAAATTGTTTCACTTACTGTTTCTTCACACGCTCGATTGAAATCTCCTCAATCATGTATGAATTCTCGAAAACACCAGTTTGCTTTGTTCCACTAGCGAAGATATAGACACCCTGTCCGTTTCTCTTACCCTCTAGGAACTCACCTTCGTAACGGTCTCCGTTTGCGAAACTGTATACGCCAGTACCGCTTGGCAGACCATCTACAAAGTCACCAGTATAAATATCACCTGTAGGATACACATAAGTACCCTTTCCATGGCGTTTTCCAGCCTTGAACTCTCCCGTGTATTTAGCGCCGGAATTATAGGAATATGTTCCTTTTCCTTCAAACTGTCCGTCTACGAATTGACCATCGTACACTTCGCCATCTTCAAATGTGTAGATACCTTTACCGTTTCTGCATTTTCCCTTACACTGAGAATATGCATCTACACTGAACATCATTAGCGAAACAATCGCGATAAATAAAACCTTTATCTTCATAATATTGCTTACTTTTCAAACAACAGCGTCAAAGGTAAACACTTTTTTGAAAATGCGTGTATAAATATTTAACTATTTTTAAAAATATGTTGTAAAAATGCTTTTTTAGCCGAGTTATCAACCGCGGAACATCTTTACCATCATTTTTTTCGATTCCTCATAGTCGGATGCTTTTGGCTTAAATCCGTCGCTGTCCATCAACTTCTCCATCTCTTTTTTCTCATCCTTCGACAAATTCTTTGGAATGAAGACGCTGACATAAACCAACAGATCTCCACATCCATACGAATTCAAGCGTGGCAATCCTTTACCTTTCACTCTCAACAACTTACCATGCGTTGTGCCTGGCTCGATCTTCACTTCACACTTCTTTCCATCTACCGTAGGCACTTCTACCTTTCCTCCACACACAGCCATTGGAAGTGGAATCAATGCGTTGTAGATCAAGTCCTCATTGTCGCGGAACAAATCTGGATCCTGCTCCTCCTCAATCTGAACAATCAAATTACCTTTCTCGCCTCCTCTTCCAGCTGCATTTCCTCCTCCTGGGACACGAAGGCTCATTCCGTCCTGAACACCGGCAGGAATCTTAAACTTCACAGTCGCCTCTTTCTGTACAACGCCAGAACCGCCACAACACTTACATTTATTCTTTACAATCTGTCCTTCTCCGTCACAATCAGGACAATAAGATTGTGTTCTCATCTGACCCATGATGGTACGCTGCACTCTATATACGACACCCTTACCACCACATGTCTGACATGTTGTTGTCTGTCCGTCTGCCGAACCTGTTCCCTTACACTCTGAACACTCCTCATTACGTTTCAACTTCACCGTCTTCTCGACTCCGTTCATAACGTCCTTCAAAGTGACTTTAACTCTCACTCGCAAATCGCCGCCGCGACGTGTGACACGTCCGCCACCGCCGAAGCCGCCACTGAACGCTCCACCGAACGCACCGCCAAAAATATCACCAAACTGTGAGAAAATGTCTTCCATTGACATTCCTCCACCAAAGCCGCCTCCACCGAAGCCTCCCTGATCATCAAGTCCGGCATGTCCATATTTGTCGTATCGAGCACGTTTATTCTCGTCGCTCAACACTTCATACGCCTCTGCTGCTTCCTTAAACTTAGCCTCTGCCTCTGGATTGTCAGGGTTTCTGTCCGGATGATACTGAATGGCTTTCTTTCGGTATGCTTTTTTCAACTCTTCTGCTGTGGCTGTCTTTGATACGCCAAGCACTTCGTAGTAATCTCTCTTCTCTGCCATGACTTTATGCTCCTATTACGACTTTGGCAAATCTCACGACCTTCTCACCCATGATATAACCTTTCTGAGTACAGTCGATGACAACACCTTTTTTATCTTCTCCCATTGGCACCTGAGCGACTGCCTCATGGAAGTCGGTATTGAAGGGCAAGCCTACAGTCTCGATTTCTTTTACATTGTTACTATCAAGGAATTTAACAAATTTATTATAGATCAAATCTATTCCTTCTTTCACTCCATCCACAGAATCTGCTTTCTGCACAGACACCATTGCTCTCTCCACATCGTCTATAAGCGGAAGCATCTGCTCTAGCACATTCTTGCCTGCTGTCTGGATCAGTTCTGCTTTCTCCTTTAACGTACGTTTCTTATAGTTGTCAAATTCAGCGTAAAGGCGCAAATACTGGTCTTTCTGAGCTGCCACCTGAGCCTCAAGCTCCGCAATTTTCGCATCTTTCTCATCAACTGGCTCTGCAGTAGCGGTCTCTTCAGCCTCTGAATCTGTTGTTTCTGCTGTCTCCGACGCTGCGGCTTCTGCTGTCTCTGCTGTAGCCTCAACAGTCTGCTCTTCTGCGTTTTCCACTTTTTGTTCTTCTATATTATTATCTTCTGCCATATCATTAAATTTTATCTATTATATATAATACACATTTAATCGTAATCAAAAAGTTTGCCAAACTTGCAAAACTGCAAATTTGGCAGACAATTCAGTTTTTTAGTATGTCACTTATGACAATTAGTCACTTTTTCTAAATCTAGGGAATAAATTTTATTTGTCCGAAATCAAAAACAAGTTCCCAGTATAATACTGACAACGCCTATAATGATAGGGAACCATATTCTCGAAATGTTCTGCCAAATACGGCTGACTTTCTCCCCCATAAACTTTGCGGTTGTGTCTACAGCTTTTTCAAATCGCTTAGGATTGTTTATCTTCTCGTAAAGGTTATAGCCTCCAAAAGCGACGGCAATCAAGCCAATCACAACAAAAAAAATTGGATCATCGTTCATACCTTTTCGTTTTTAGTCAAACACATTACCATTATTAGATGTCAGACGCACCATCTCATCATACTCTTCCGGATTCAAATCCTGGAAATAATAGTTGCGAGGGTCTGTCACCTTTCCTTTATAATGCACCTCATAGTGAAGGTGAGTACCCGTACTCTTACCAGTATTACCCATATAACCAATCACGTCGCCACGGTTGACCTGCTGGCCTCGCTTCAACTTGAATCCGTCCATGTGAGCGTATAGGGTCTCATAGCCGAAGCCGTGGTCGATGATCATACAGTTTCCATATCCCTGCTTCCAGCCCACAAATGTAAGTGTACCTTTGGCTGTGGCAAAAATTTCAGAACGATGGGCTCCTGAGAAGTCCATTCCTGCATGGAACTTAGGAGTCTTGTATATAGGGTCGATACGCATACCGTATCCAGATGCCATACGTTTCATATCCTTATTGAGCACTGGCTGGATAGACGGTGTACGAAGGAGACGTTCCTCATGATTCTTGGCAGCGTCGAACACCTCATTGAATGATTTGCTCTGCACATATAGTTTACGACGCAGTTCATCCACTTTTTGTGTGGTGAGTGTAGCGATATCAGAAGATGTTTTCTCTCGCAAATCCTTATACTTAACAGAAGTCTTGTCGATCTCCCTTGCCTCACTTGGGACAGGATCTGCGTTCACAACGACGCGATACAAGTTGTCGTCACGCTGCTGTATATCAGTCAACACCTCCTGAATCTCCTCAATCTGCGAGTTCAACAATTCGTACTGAGCCTCCAATTCAAGCTTCTCACTACGGAGAACCTTTTCATTTGGACTCTCAAACAACATTACAAACAACACGAAACATGCTAATCCTGCAAACACGCTCGACACCAGATGCGAGATGATATTGGATATCCTATACTGTATCTTATTATCGATACGGAAATAGGTCATAGTTTTCGGGTCAAAATGATATATGGGTTTAGCCATTTTCTCTCTAAAGTTACAATTAATACGCAAATATATCTTTTTTATCGGTTTTTATAAAATATGCTCTGCTAAAATGCTTATATTTGCTGATAAATATAAAAAAATCGGTGAAATGGCACGTTTTAAGAGAATTTTATTGAAGTTAAGCGGAGAATCATTGCAGGGTAGCAAAGGCTACGGTATCGACGAGACTCGTCTTGCGGAATATGCACAACAAATAAAGGAGATCAAAGAAATGGGTGTCGAGATCGGCATCGTAATCGGTGGAGGAAATATTTTCCGTGGATTGAGCGGAGCAAAAGCCGGATTCGACCGTGTGAAGGGCGACCAGATGGGAATGCTTGCCACAGTGATCAACGGCATGGCTCTTTCATCCGCACTTGCATCTATCGGTCAGCCAGCAAAGGTGTTGACTGCTATCCGTATGGAGCCTATCGGTGAATTCTACACTCGCGACAAAGCAGTGGAGACAATGCAGAGCGGTGCGATCGCAATCATGACTGCCGGCACAGGTTGTCCTTTCTTCACAACTGACACTGGTTCAGCTCTCCGAGCAATCGAGATTGGAGCAGACGTGATGTTGAAGGGTACTCGTGTAGACGGAATTTATACTGCCGACCCTGAAAAAGACCCTACTGCAACTAAGTTTGACGAAATCAGCTACGATGAGATTCTGAACCGTGGATTGAAGGTGATGGATGTCACAGCCACAGCGTTGGCAAAAGACAACAAGATGCCTATCATGGTGTTCAACATGGATGTCGTGGGCAATTTGAAGAAGGTGATGTCGGGCGACAATATCGGCACTTTCGTTCACCCTTAAATGAATTAAGAATTCCAGCGGAATACAAAATTACGCAGAGGTCCAAACACCTCTGCGTTTCTTATTTTAGGTCTAAATTATAATCTGGATCACAAAATGAAGACATATTGGTTTGCATTCAACGAAAAATCTGAAATAGTTGTTGAGAAAAAAGCAGAAGGCGGATATAGGATTCCGTTTGCGGAGACGGTGCCGTTTGCAATAAAATCGGAAACAATCACTTTGCCAGAATTGAACGGATGTCCCGCCAAAGCCGTCTCTATTGATGGCGAATTGCCGTCGACTTTAGAATTTTCCGGATTACGCGATTCTTATGTCAAACTGCCTTTCGATGAATACTACGCAGCAGGAAAGGCTGCCGAACTGATCAATTTTCACACCAATATCCGATTCTGCTCGCATTGCGGAAAAGAGATGGAGAAGAAGACGGATATCAGCCGCGTCTGCACAGGATGCGGCAGAGAGATCTGGGCTCCGGTGCAGCCGGCGATCATCGTGCTTGTTTCCAGAGATAAGGATGAAGTGCTGCTAGCAAGAGCAAAAAATTTCAGACGTCCGTATTATGGACTTATTGCAGGATTTGTAGAGACGGGAGAAAGCATAGAGGAGACGGTGCGACGCGAAGTGATGGAAGAGACGGGATTGAAAATCAAGAATATCCGTTACTACAAATCTCAGCCATGGCCTTATCCCAACAATCTGATGCTTGGATTTTTTGCGGAATACGAGAGTGGAGAGATTAAAGTGCAGGAGGAGGAATTGCTCGACTGCCGATGGTTCAACCGTCATGCGATGCCAGAAATTCCAGGAAAACTATCCATGGCAAGGATGCTGCTAGATGAATGGCTCTCTTGGGAAAAATGAAAAATTAAGAATGAAGAATGATGGGACTGTAAGTCCAACTACAACATAGCCCAGGGTAAAGCGAAGCGAAACCCTGGGGCTTATAATGTTCCGATGCAATGATGCCCTGAAAGGGCAAAATCCATAAATAAATTATTATATCAGCTCGCCTTACGGCTCGCACTTAGGGAGAGGTTAGGGCGTTCCGCCCTTAACAATCCTCAATCTATAACCAAATTTGAACAGATTTCCCGAATACCCAGACGCAGATGACAGGGTCTTATATAAAACAAAAGACGGGGACATGCCCCGTCTCTACAAATATCGTTAATCTTTAACCATTAATCTTCCTCAATCTTTTCTCAATCTCCTCCATCACCGGCATCTCCACTCCTTTCGCCAAACCGAGTCGAGAAAAACATCCATGGCAAGAATACTGATGGACGAATATCTCTCTTTGAAAATCAAGTATGAAGAATGCATCCAAACATGGTAAAGGTCACTCAATCATGAACATTAGCGTGTTTCCTACTTTACTCCTTTCCGTAGATTTTTTTTAGCACATTCATATCCATGCCATTTATTTCCAATCTGTCCGTATCAAACCAAATAAAAAATCCGTTTTTAAAATGAGTCGACAAAACTTTAAAAGTTTTTATCCCATACAAATCTCGGCCATAAAGTAGAGAAGTACAAACATCTGTAACTGTCATATACGGATTATCTGGAGTGTGAGAATGAGTAGAGCTCACTATTTCTTTCGAATCAACCGATATTCCCAAATAACCTTTATGACAACGCTTGAATGACGTGATATTGAAATCATTGTCATAATCCACAATATAGTCGTTTCCATAAGGAAGAATTCCCATAAGTGTTGTCCCCTGAAGGATATATAGTCTATACCCATTCTTTCGCTTTATTATATCGATGTTCAGAGTTCCTTTTGCACTGGGGTGGTTATAAATACTATCTCCATAAGCTTTCGAAAGTTTCTCCAAGCAGGTTTTCTTTGTTTTTAGAGCACTCTTCTCTTCATCGGAAAGTGGTCGGACTTCATTGCTCCACTGCAATCCATTCCTCAGTTCATCTAATTTTCCCTTTCCACAAAACACAACATTCTCTTCTTTATCATCAGTAAAGACGCTCGTGAACACATCATCTTCCTCATAAACCACATATCCACCTATATCCTTCAAATTCTTACTATGAACACCAGCTGAATCTGAAGTCATCCATGCGACTTTTTCATGACCATACAATCGCAATCCTTCTGCCAGAATACTATCTGCAATAGGTTTAAACTCTCCCATTGAAGGACATTTAATTACTTCTGTCTTTTCCTTCTTATGATTCTTTTCTCTTGACGCCACCGCATTACTACAGGAAAACACAAATAATAACAAAACAGATAAATAATAACGTATCATATCAGTATTCTTATAAAATTAGCATCTATTCTTTATCTCTTTCAATCTTTTCTCCATCTCCTCCATCACCGGCATCTCCACTCCTTTCGCCAATCCTAATCTGAGTGGACGAGAATATATCGCCTCCACCTCCAATCGGCGTCCGTGTGAATAATCCACATGCATGCTTGGATAGTATGGTTTCATATTGAGTGTCATCTCTATCATCTCGTCGGCAAACGATTCATCCACATCAGCTCCGTTAGCCTGGGCTGCTTTGATGATCTCCAGCATCGCCGGTTTGACATACATTTCTTTCTCTCTGCCAAACAACAACTCTTCTGTGTTTTTCCCGAACAACACCGACTGCCCGTTGAAACCGGTATTCCACACCAGTTTCTTCCATCTTGCTGTGTTGAGATCATCCGCACGAACGACGTTAATACCTGCATCCTCCATATCTGCAACCATCGCGTCGAACGCATCACATGGCTCATCTCCAAGAAGAGCTAGCGTCAGTTTGCCATAGTCATAATGGGAAACCACAGCTGGAGCCGTTTTTTCCGCGCAGATGAATGCCAATCCACCACATATTCTCGCTTCTGGAAACTCCTCCTGCAACTCCTGTTCGTAGCCGATGCCATTCTGTATCAACGCAATCAGCGTTCCCTCCTTCACAATCGGATCAAGCAATTCAGGAAGAAGTCGGTTCTGCAACGTCTTCAGACCAACCAAAACAACATCAGCTTTGGGCATCGAAGCCGTGGAATTATAGGCGTTGATATGTTCGATTTCGAAATCTCCGTTGACGGAATTCACTCTCAATCCGTTGCTCCATGCAGCGTCGTAATCAGAATGGAAAAGGAAATGGACATCCGCGTCAGCATTTGCCAGCATTCCTCCATAATATCCGCCAATAGCGCCAGTTCCAACTACAGCGTATCTCATCTTGACTATATTATTTTGAAAAATATTCTATTGTTCTGACAGTTATATAAAGAGGTTTGCCTCCCTCATACTCTGTGCATGTCAACCAATTCTTATGGTCATCGAATGTATATTCCCATGTGTGAGGCACAAATGCCTCTCCTTCTCCGTCCACAGCCGTTTGCGAAATTGCGTTTCCATTCTCATCATAAAGGAAACTAACAACCATAGTCACATTGCCATCAGGCTCTTTCACTGTAAGTTTTTCAAGCAGACCAGCGGAATTGTATTTCTCCTCACGCCAATTTGCCAAATCGCCCTCACGACCATAAATCTTTGTCACAGACGGCAATCCTCGCTTCGACATGCTCTGTTCGATAGTCTGAAGCAATTCCCCTTTGAAATTGTAGTAACGAGTATAATTTAAATTATTCTCGTCATCATACTCATAGTTCACACGTCCGGAAATACTCTCTTCGGCGTTATACTTTTCGATTCTGGCAAGTTTGTCATTTTTATAGAAGAAGACGGATTTGTCGACGGGATTACCCTCAGCGTCATAATTCTTTTCACATACTTTCTGCCCCTGCTTGTTGTAGGCATACGTAATGCTTCCGACATCATCGCCCGCACTTGTGGTCAATCGCACAGTGTCAAAATATCCTGCCTTGTTGAAGATAATTTCACGGTCCCACTCTCCTTCTTCACGGAAAGCCTCGCCACGAGTCACCTCTCCAAAACGCTCCTCCGCATAATACTTGAATTCGCTCAGTTTGTGTACATCGCCAGACATTCCCATATCCTCCACATCAGTAGTATGTTTCTCACCGCATGATGCAAAGCCTATCAGCAACGACGTCGCAATATAAATCAGATTTTTTTTCATGTCATTTTTATTTCTTCTCCACAAGTGCAAAATCAAGCTGTTTCTTATCCAAGTCGGCGCGGGCGATCTTCACGACAACTTCGTCGCCAAGCTGGAATTTTTTGCCTTTTCTACGGCCTGTGATACAATAATTCTTTTCATCAAACACATAGTAGTCGTCATCAAGTTCACGGATTGGTATCATACCCTCACACTTGTTCTGCGTCAACTCGACATAGATACCCCACTCTGTCACACCTGAAATCACACCGTCGTAGATCTGTCCAAGACGCTCCTTCATATACTCCACTTGCTTGTACTTGATAGACGCACGCTCTGCATTGGCAGCAAGCTGCTCCATCTTTGAGCTATGGTCGCAAAGGTCGTCAAACAATAGTTTGTCGGCACTCTTCTCGCCTCTCGCATATCTGTCGAGCAGACGGTGCACCATCATATCCGGATAACGACGGATTGGCGAAGTGAAGTGAGTGTAATAGTCGAAAGATAGTCCGTAGTGGCCCACATTATCTGTAGAGTAGATAGCTTTTGCCATCGAACGGATTGTAATTGTCTCAATCAGATTCTGTTCTCTTGTGCCCTGCACCTTGTCGAGCAAGTTGTTGATTGAAGTCGAGACTTCTTTATTCTTGCCTGTCGTATTCAGTTTATATCCGAAGCGAGAGATGAACTGAGACAGATTGTTCAGTTTGTCAGGATCCGGATTGTCGTGGACACGGTAGACAAATGTTTTCGGATTCTTTTGTCCGCCGATATGTTCAGCCACAGTCCTGTTGGCAAGAAGCATAAATTCCTCGATAAGTTTGTTGGCATCCTTGCTTTCCTTGAAAAAGACGTCGATAGGTTTACCATTTTCGTCAATTTCAAATCTCACCTCAGTACGCTCAAATGCGATAGCTCCGTTCTTGAATCTCTCCTCACGAAGTTTTTTAGCCAGTCTGTCGAGAGTAAGGATTTCTTCCTTCATGTCTCCCTCTTTAGTCTCTATCACGCTCTGTGCATCCTCGTATGTGAAGCGACGGTCGGACTTGATGACAGTGTGGACAATCTGATAGTTGATCACCTTGGCATTGTCATCCATTTCAAACATCACCGAATAACAAAGTTTTTCCTCATCAGGACGAAGAGAACAAACCTTATTACACAATCTTTCAGGAAGCATTGGTATAGTTCGGTCGACAAGGTAGACGCTGGTAGCACGGCTGACTGCCTCCTGCTCGATACAATCGTCGAGGTGGACATAGTGAGTGACATCGGCGATATGTACACCGACCTCCCAGTTGCCATTGTCCAGTTTGCGTACAGACAACGCGTCGTCGAAGTCTTTAGCGTCACGAGGGTCGATAGTGAACGTAGGGATATCACGGCAGTCAAGACGTTTTGCGATCTCTTCCGATGATATCTCATCTGGAATAGTGTCCGCATAAGCCTCCACCTCAGCAGGATAGCTATAAGGCAGACCAAATTCGACAAGTATGGCGTGCATCTCAGCATTGTTGTCGCCTGAACTACCGAGCACCACAGTCACCTCACCGACTGGATTTCTGCCCTTTTCGGCCCAATCGATAATTTTAACGATCGCCTTATCACCATCTTTCGCTCCATTCAGTTTGTCGATCGGCACAAAGATATCGTTGCCAAGTATACGGTTGTCGACGAGCAAAAACGCATAATTCTCCTTCACATTCAGTTTTCCGACGAAAGTGTCACGTTCACGTTTCAGCACCTCCATGACCTCACCTTCCTGCTCTTTGCCCTGACGACGGGCAAACAGGCGTACCTTCACTGTGTCGCCGACAGCAGCCTTATTAAGGTTACGGTCGCTGATTATGATTTCATCCCCACCGTCTTCAGGCACAAGAATTGCACCTCCACCGCGTTTGGCTGTGATGACACCGACAAGAGAACCCATACGAGGATTCAAACGGTATTTTCCGACAGGAGACTCAATAAGATAACCCGTCGCAGCAAACTCCTGAAGCACATCTATGATCTGTTGGCGAGCTGTCATGCCGGAATATCCGAGAGTGGCAGCTACATCCTTGTAAGAGACGGGTTCGCCCTGATATTCGGCAAAATATCTAGATATATCATTCACTATCTCTTTCTTACGAACAGAGACGGCTGATTCATGCTTTCTATTTTTATTTTTCGGACGCATAGCTTTTTTCCCGATGCTAAACGCCTTATTCGATTTTTTTCCTCTTTTCATAAATCATCAATTTTATATCTCAAAGATAAGAAATAAATCCAAAAGAAAACAATTCAATGATTACATATTTATATCCCGGCACAAAAAAGAGGGACGAACAATTTGTCCGCCCCTCGTGTGAGATATAATCTGTAAAGAAGTTCCTAAGAACAACTATACATAAATTACTTCTTGATGATCTGACCTGTGATTACACCAGCCTCTGTGTTAGCCTTAACAACGTAGATACCCTTAACCAAGTTAGCAACGTTAACTACGTTAGACTCAGAAGAAGCAACCAAAGAACCAGCTACAGAGTAAACAGCCACGCTGTTAACACCTTCGTTAGCTACAGTGATAACATCAGTTGCAGGATTAGGATAGATAGAGATCTCACCCTTAGCAACAATGTTCTCTACATCAGACTTGAAAGCAACAGGAATCATAAATCCTGCGAAATCTGAACCAAGTTCAATATCCTTTGTCGTTACAGGCCATGCGTTCTTATCTCCAGTCAAAGTCAAATCTGTGAACATATAAGAGATCACGTCATTTGAAACGAAACGCAATGTGATGTAAGAATAATCCTTAGAAGGAAGTTCAACATCACCATAAACCATAGACATCATTGTAGGAATAGAATCTACATAATCAGTGCTATCCTTAGTGTATGTAGGTCTGAACTTAGCCCAATCTGTCTTTGAAGCAATCTTTGTTGCGTCACCACTCTCGAAACGGTACTCAACAGGGAAACGGATATCACTTGAACCTGCTTTGTAATCTGCATAAGGAGTCAAACCTCCAGACTCACCAGCATTGTGTCCTAGACGCATAGCAATAGAAATCTTCTTATCAACAGTACCTGTTCCCAATGGAATACGAATAATCGCATCTGCAACTATATCGTTTTTATCCACTCTCTTGTTATCAGGGATATTTGCAAGTACATATGGAAGGTATCCATATTCTGAATCAAAGAATTCAGCACCACGCTGTTCTCCCTTCTTACAATACATACGGTCTGAAGCCAACCAGCTACCATAAGCATCATCAGATTCTGCTAGGAACAACTGATATCCATACATTTCTGTTGGCTTTGAAGGAAGTCTCTTCTTATATTCTTTCTGTTTCTTAACTTCTGCATCTCCACCATAAGTACCATAAACATAGTTTGATACAGAACCAGCGTAAATTGTACCTTCTGAAGCCAAAGGAGCAAACTTATCAGCATAGAAAGGCTTTGTTCCGTCAGAAACGAACTTCAAATTCTTGATGAAGCAAGATGTTTTCAACTTACTAGGTCCAAAGAATGAAATAAACATAGCCTTGACCTGGTTTGCATCTCCTCTATCTGCGATTGCCTTAGGAAGCAACAAAGAAGAATAAACATACTTTCTTACTTTTCTCAACTTACCAATACCTGGTTTTGTAAATACAGAGTCTCCGTCTACATAATCATAAAAGTCACGCATTGAACAGTCAATAGATACGTGAGAAATACGATACTCAGCCTGCTTATTGTTAGTCTTCCAACGAACAATTGTATCACTATCTATTGCCTGAGTAGTATCAGCCATCAAATCGAATGTTAAACCTTCACGATCCAAGCACTCTCCAGAAAACTCGATATCTTTGTTGAAGTAATACTCAACTTCAAGAATCCAAGTCTTATTCAAATCTATAGCCTCTGGCAAATAAATCAAACCAGAAGTATAAGTTTTTTCTGGTGCATTTATAACCTCTACCATTTCATCACCAGCATCATTCTTAGATTCTTTAATGATTGTAGACTCGTTTTCTGGGTCCGAAGATGGAACGAACTCACAGTTCACCATCTTACCATCTTTAATAACGTAGGATTCTATCTCCGCATTTGCTGAAGCTGCAAGAGCAAGAACGCTACTAGCTAGTAAAATTTTCTTTATCATACTCTTTTCTTTTAATTAATATTCCTAACTATAAAACCTTATTCCGCATTTTTACATACGAAACGCCACAAAAATAGTCTTAAAAAAATAAATCAACAATTTTTCAGCATAAGAAAAATGAAGTATTAATACTTTTTTAACTTTTTCAAGACCGTTTTTATGCCATAAAACACATTTTACAGACTCCACTCAAATCCGTCCTTGGTATCTTTGACCTTAAAGCCAAGTCGAGCCAACTCATCACGGATCTTATCACTTGTAGCCCAATCTTTGTTTGTCTTCGCCTGTTTTCTGATTTCCAAAAGCAAATCGACAGCACCTTTGTAAGCATCGTTCGCTGCTCCTGAATTTTCCTCTACTCTCATTCCAAGAATCTCAATCAGATACAAGTCGAACACCTCTTTCAACTCCTTCAAATCAGCCTCTGAGATTGTAGCCTTACCGTCTGCCACTGTATTAATGATACGTGTTGCGTCGTATAAATGAGAAATCACAATTGGAGTGTTCAAGTCGTCGAGCATTGCGTCCTCACAAAGCTGACGATAGTTTTTCATCTCCATTGATGTCTCTTTCGACGGTGTAAGCTTCTGCAGACGTGCATAGCTCTCACACAATCTTGCGAATCCCTTTTCTGCTGCGACCAAAGCTTCGTTACTGAAATCTACAGTGCTGCGATAATGTGCCTGAAGAATGAAGAAACGGATTGTCATAGGTGCGTATGCCTGAGTAAGCAGTTTGTGGTTTCCTGTGAAAAACTCATCCAACGTGATGAAGTTTCCAAGAGACTTACCCATCTTCTGACCGTTGATAGTGATCATATTATTATGCATCCAATAATGCACCGTCTCCTTGCCAAGGGCTGCTGTGCTCTGTGCGATCTCACACTCATGGTGTGGGAAAATCAAGTCCATTCCGCCTCCATGAATATCAAACTCTTCGCCAAGATACTTAGTTCCCATTGCCGAGCACTCCATGTGCCAACCAGGGAAACCGTCGCTCCATGGTGACGGCCAACGCATGATATGCTCTGGCTGAGCCTTCTTCCACAACGCGAAATCTAGAGCGCAATGTTTTTCACTCTGACCATCAAGCTCACGTGTTGTCTCCAACAAGTCCTCGATATTTCTACCAGACAATTTACCGTAGCGATGGTCTTTGTTGTATTTCTTAACGTCGAAATAGATAGAGCCCTCACTCTCGTAAGCATAACCTGCGTCAAGAATCTTCTTGACGAAATCAATCTGCTCAATAATATGGCCCGACGCGTGAGGCTCTATGCTTGGTGGCAATACGCCAAGCTTTTCCATTGCAGAATGGTAACGGTTAAGGTAATATTGCACTACCTCCATTGGCTCCTTCTGCTCAAGACGCGCTTTCTTAGCAATTTTATCTTCTCCCTCATCTGCATCATGCTCCAAATGTCCCACATCTGTGATATTGCGAACATAACGAACCTTATAGCCAAGGTGAGTCAAAAATCTGAACAAGATATCAAATGTGATAGCCGGACGTGCATGTCCAAGATGACCGTCACCATAGACAGTCGGACCGCACACGTACATTCCAACGTATGGCTCTTTCAACGGTTTGAATATCTGTTTAGTACGTGTTAATGTATTATATATTAATAATTTGTGTTCCATATATTATAATGAAATTGGCACTTCTCTTTTAATACTCATATCCAAAGAAATCAAAGTTTCAGTCGACATTACGCCCTTGATACTCTGGATTTTTCCATTTAGAAGATCCATAAGATCCTCATTGTCTTTCGCATAAAGTTTAACCATCATTGTGTATGGTCCTGTTGTAAAGTGACACTCTACAACCTCAGGGATTTTCTCCAATTCAGGCACAACAGTAGCATACATAGATCCCTTTTCAAGCTTGATACCGATGTAGGTACAAGTCTGGTAGCCCAAAGTTTTTGGGTTGACGTGATAGCCCGATCCAACGATCACACCTGTGTCAATAAGACGCTGCACACGTTGGTGGATAGCAGCTCTCGAAACCTCACAATCCTCAGCAATATCCTTAAACGGGATTCTGGCATTCTTAGTGATTATGTTAAGAATTTGTCTGTCTAAGTCGTCGATTTTTTCCATCTTTCAACTTTTTTATTCTTTTTTACAAATTTAGTTCAAAAATAGATTTTTTCTTTCACTTTTTTCCAAAAATGCCGATTTTTTTCTCAAAAAGACAAAAAAAAGCGTTGTTCATACGAACAACGCTTTATATTTATCAATTGCAAATGATTATTCAGCAACAACACTGAACTTAACCTCTGCAGAAACCTCCTTGTGAAGACGAGCAACAGCAACGTACTCACCAAGAGACTTAACAGACTCCTTAACAGAGATGATCTTTCTGTCTACATTGTATCCAGCTTTCTCAAGAGCATCTGCAATCTGAATGTTAGTTACTGAACCGTAGATAGCTCCAGTCTCTTTATTAGCCTTAGTTGGGATAGTAAGTGAAACTGCGTTCAACTTAGCTGCCAATTCCTCAGCATCAGCCTTGATCTTAGCAAGCTTGTGAGCTCTCTGCTTCAAGTTCTCAGCCAATACCTTCTTTGCAGAAGGAGTAGCAACGATAGCCTTTCCCTGAGGAATAAGGTAGTTAAGACCGTATCCGTTCTTTACCTTCACAACGTCATCCTTGTAACCAAGATTAGCAACGTCTTCTAGCAATATAATTTCCATTGTTATTCCTCCTGTTTATTACTTCAACAAATCTGTTACGTATGGTAGCAATGCAAGGTGACGTGCACGCTTAACAGCCTGAGCAACCTTACGCTGGAACTTCAAAGATGTACCAGTTAGACGGCGAGGCAAAATCTTACCCTGCTCGTTAAGGAACTTCTTCAAAAATTCAGGATCCTTGTAGTCGATATACTTGATACCGTTCTTCTTGAAACGACAGTACTTCTTTCTCTTAACGTCTACTGTAGGAGGCGTCAAATATCTGATTTCTGATGCGTTCTGTGCCATGTCTTAGTTCTCCTTATTTTTGCCGTTCTTTCTCTTTACAGCATATTCAACTGCATACTTGTCCAACTTAGTAGTCAAGAAACGAAGCACCTTCTCGTCACGACGGAACTGAAGCTCCAATTTCTCTACCATTGTAGGCTCTGCCTCAAACTCGAACAAGCAGTAAAAGCCTGAGCTCTTCTTGTCGATTGAATAAGCAAGCTTACGCATACCCCAAAGCTCCTCATTAACGATCTTTGATCCTTCGTTAACAAGTACGCTCTTGAATTTTTCTGCCGTTTCCTTCATCTGTTCGTCAGACAAAACGGGAGTTAAGATGAAAACGACCTCGTAATGATTCAACATAACTTGTTTATTAATTAATTAAAATAATTTGCTCTAAAAGCGGTGCAAAAGTAGGAATAATTTTTCTTCTATCCAAACATTCATTCAAAATTCGGAAAATTGTTGATAAATTACCATAACGTTGTCGATCTCTTTTGCATTTATTTTACAGAACTCCTCTGAAAACTTATATTCTCTGTTTTTTTGTTTTATATGCGCTCGCCTTCGGCTCGCAAGTGGGAAGGGTGAAGGACGTCCCGTCCTTTGGAATCCTCATTTATGACACTTCAACCTTCATTTTAATCCTACCAAATATTCAAAAAAAAATGGAGACGCTAATCTTCACGTCTCCATTCTTCATTATGCATTTTGCATTTTTAATTCATATTAATACTCGTCCCAGCTCTTGATCTTAATGTCCTCAAACTTAAGTTCGCAAACCGAACGGATGAATGCACTTGCTAGACGGGCATTGGTAATCAACGGTATGTTGAAGTCGATAGCTCCACGACGTATCGCATATCCGTTCTTTATCTCTCGCTCCGTATTGTTCTTTGGTATGTTGATCACCAAATCAAACTCTTTGTTATGGATCATCTCCATGACATTTTTCTTTGCATTTGGTTCATCCGGCCAACCTACTGGAGTAGACTTGATTCCGTTCTCATCCAAGAACTTGTATGTTCCATATGTGGCGTAGATATCAAAACCGTTTTTCTGAAGCATCTTGCAGGCGTCAAGCAAATCTACTTTCGATTTTGCCTCTCCTGACGAAATCATCACGTTCTTCTTTGGAATCTTGTAGCCTACCGACAACAACGACTTCAACAATGCCTCCGACAAATCATCGCCTATACATCCTACCTCTCCTGTCGAACTCATATCCACTCCATGCACCGGATCTGCTTGCGTCAGACGGGCATAAGAGAACTGCGATGCCTTAACTCCTACATAATCAAGGTCGAACGCACTCTTCTCTGGCTTCTCCACTTTCTGGCCCAACATAATCCTTGTGGCAAGCTCAATAAAGTTGATCTTCAACACTTTGCTGACAAATGGGAAGCTTCGTGACGAACGCAAATTACACTCAATAACCTTGATTTCATTGTTCTTTGCCAAGAACTGGATGTTGAATGGTCCGGAAATATGAAGTGCGGCTGCAATCTTTCGCGCGATCGCTTTGATTCTGCGAACTGTCTCAACATATATCTTTTGTGGTGGGAACTGTGTCGTCGCATCTCCTGAGTGAACTCCGGCAAACTCGATATGCTCACTGATTGCGTAAACAACAATCTCACCGTTCTGTGCTACCGCATCTATCTCGATTTCCTTACATCTCTCCATAAACTCAGAGATGACAACAGGATGTTTCTTTGATACGTTGGCTGCCAACTTCAAGAAATTCTCAAGCTGCGACTTGTCGTAGCAGACGTTCATTGCGGCTCCAGACAACACGTATGATGGGCGAACCAACACTGGGAAACCGACCTCATCAACAAATCCATAGATATCTTCAAGACTTGTCAACTCACTCCAACGTGGCTGGTCGATTCCTAGTTCATCACACATAGACGAGAACTTCTGTCTGTCCTCAGCACGGTCGATGTCAACAGCCTGTGTGCCAAGCAATGTGACTCCAGCGTCTGACAACTTGACCGCAAGATTGTTTGGAATCTGTCCTCCCGTCGACACGATTACTCCCTTTGGATTCTCCATCTCTATGATATCCATCACACGCTCAAAACTCAACTCGTCAAAGTAAAGTCTGTCACACATATCATAGTCAGTCGAAACTGTCTCTGGATTGTAGTTGATCATGACTGAGCGAAGTCCTTCCTTGCGGATCGTGTTCAACGCATTTACTCCACACCAGTCAAACTCTACAGATGATCCGATACGGTAGGCTCCTGATCCAAGCACAACAACCGATTTGTGGTCGCCGACATACTTGACATCATTTGCCGATCCTGAATATGTGACATATAGATAGTTGGTCTGTGCTGGATACTCAGCAGCAAGTGTGTCTATCTGCTTGACTACTGGCACAATGCCTCTGCTCTTTCTGTGTGCACGGACATTCAAAACCTCTTTTTCAATCACATCGTTGCTACACTTTGTAACAAGACGAGCGATCTGGAAGTCGGAGAATCCCAACTGTTTTGCACGAAGAAGAATTCCGTCAGGCAACACCTTCAATGAATTGAATCCTGCAAGGTCTTTCTCCTGTCTGATTATATTTTCTAGTTTTTGCAAGAACCACAAATCAATCTTTGTCAACTCGTGTATTCTTTCTATCGAATATCCTTCGTGAAGAGCCTGAGCAATATAAAAAATACGCTTGTCTGTTGGCTGTGAAAGTGCCGAATCCAAATCGTCTGACATCAGATCTTTGTTTGCGACAAATCCGTGCATGCCCTGTCCGATCATACGTAGACCCTTCTGGATGCTCTCCTCGAATGTGCGTCCGATCGCCATAATCTCACCTACCGACTTCATTGAAGATCCAAGCAGACGGCTGACTCCATGGAATTTACCAAGATCCCAACGTGGAATCTTACATACTATATAGTCGAGTGCAGGCTCAAAGAATGCTGAAGTCTCCTTAGTCACAGAGTTTTTAAGCTCTGGCAAAGCATAGCCCATACCAAGTTTTGCAGCGACAAAAGCAAGAGGATATCCCGTCGCCTTTGAAGCCAACGCAGAAGATCTTGAAAGACGGGCGTTAACCTCGATCACTCTATAATCTTCACTCTGTGGGTCGTAAGCGTACTGCACATTACACTCACCGACAATTCCGATATGGCGGATAATGCGGATTGCAGTCTCACGAAGTTTATGATAATCTTTATTTGAAAGTGTCTGCGACGGTGCGACTACGATACTCTCTCCTGTGTGGATGCCAAGTGGGTCGAAGTTTTCCATATTACATACTGTAATACAGTTGTCGTACTTATCGCGCACTACCTCATACTCTACCTCTTTCCATCCCTTCAACGACTTCTCCACCAAAACCTGTGGTGAGTAAGAGAATGCCTTCTCCACAAGTATTCTCAACTCTTCGTCGTTGTTGCAGAATCCAGAACCAAGTCCACCTAGTGCGTAAGCAGCGCGCACGATCACTGGGTAACCAAGTTCGTTTGCGGCCTTCAATGCGTGGTCGATATCTGTAACTGCCTCACTCTTAATATAGTTGACGTTGATTTCTGCCAACTTTGAGTTGAATATCTCACGGTCTTCGGTATCGATGATTGCCTGGACAGGTGTTCCAAGCACCTCTATATTATATTTCTCAAGGATGCCTCCCTTATATAGAGCCACTCCACAGTTCAACGCTGTCTGTCCACCGAACGACAAGAAAATACCGTCTGGACGCTCTTTCTGGATGACTCTCTCCACAAACTCAGGAGTGACAGGCAAGAAATATACTTTGTCAGCCACACCTTCAGATGTCTGTACTGTAGCGATGTTCGGATTGATAAGCACCGTCTTCACGCCCTCTTCACGAAGAGCCTTCAACGCCTGTGAGCCAGAGTAGTCGAACTCTCCTGCCTCACCGATTTTCAATGCTCCTGAACCAAGCAACAATACCTTGTTATACTTCTTAGGTCCTGTGAACTTGCCCTCGTCGATGATGCTTACAGGCTCTTTGCTCTGCTTTGCAACCATATCCACAAATGTGTCGAACAAGAATTCTGTATCTGTAGGACCTGAGCTTGCCTCTGGATGGAACTGAGCCGAGAAGAACGGCTTAGACTTATGACGGATACCCTCATTTGTACCGTCGTTCATATTGATGAACAATGGCTCCCAATCAGATGGGATTGTCTTGTTGTCGACGGCAAAACCGTGGTTCTGCGAAGTGATGTATGCACGTGTGCTGCCTACCATGCTCACAGGCTGGTTGTGGCTGCGGTGACCATACTTCAATTTATAAGTTTGGGCTCCCGCTGCGATTGAAAGCAACTGGTTACCCATACAAATACCAAAGATTGGCTTATTTTTCTGCAATGCGACGCGGATGTGCTCCACTGTTTTTCCACAAAGAGCCGGATTACCCGGACCGTTAGAGATGAATAGTCCATCATACTCAAGAGTGTTGAAATCGTAGTCCCAAGGCACGCGAGTTAGGGTCACATCTCGTTTCAACAAACAACGGATAATATTGTTCTTGACACCACAGTCGACCATCACGATCTTGTACTTACCCTTTCCGTAAGTGACAACATCCTTGCAGCTTACCTTAGCCACAAGATTCTCTTCATTCGGATCGACGAACGGAATGTCTTTATTTTCATCAGGGAACACCAACTTACCCTTCATTGCTCCCTTCTCACGAACGATCTTCGTAAGTTCACGGGTGTCAATACCACATATTCCAGGAATTTTCTCTGCCTTTAGCCAATCACCAAGGCTCTTCACAGCGTTCCAGTGGCTGTAGCGGTCGGAGTAGTCGGAAATAATGATTGCGGATGCCTGAATTTTGTCAGACTCATAAAATTTGGAAATACCGAACTCATCCTTTTCGTCGTTTGGCACTCCATAGTTGCCGACGAGTGGGAATGTGACTGTTAACAACTGGCCTGCATAAGATGGATCCGTCAAGCTTTCAGGGTAACCTACCATAGCCGTGGCAAATACCACCTCTCCAGAAACAGGAGCCTCGTATCCGAACGATTTTCCTTCAAACACGGTACCATCTTCAAGCACCAAATTAAATGGTCTGTATGCGTGCATATTCTTTTATTTTTTTCAGTTCTTAAAAAATCGCACAAATTTCGTGATAATTTTTGATTATAGAAAGAGAAATTTGAAAAAATCCGCAAATTGTGAATAACGACAAGCTATTTCAACAAAAAATGACAGCAAATACGAGCTTATGGCAGCAATATGTTATTTTACGACTCATCACACGACTATATATAGTAATAGTAGATAATAAAAAAAGACGGAGCTGTCCGCCGCTCCGTCTTCTCTTGACTCAAGAACTCTAATCTCTAAAATTCTGAGCTATACTTCTATTTTTTCTTGTCTTTCTTTCCGTCTTCCTTCACTTTACTTTTTCGATCCACGAAAGATTCCTTGTAAAGTTTAGGATCCTTGATTATCTCAACAGCCTTTTTCACCACGTCACTTTGGGTGTTCATGATCTCGTAGTATGTGCCACGTCCCCAAAGGTCGCTGGCGATCAAAGCCTTGATATTGATCTTCATGTGTTCGCGAGATCGTTTGATCTGATCCTCATCTCGTTCGATCTTGGCTTCGTCCGCCTGCTTCAACATATCTTCCAGCATATCGTCTGTCACAACAAATGTCTTGTTGAACTCGGCAAACGATCCTTCCTGCTCATAATCATACTTGCCATTCAGTTTCTCACGGTTTCGCTCCACATATTTCAAGCAATATTTGTTGAGCACTCCCTTGCCGATCACTTTTCTGTAGTAGGCAGTGTTGTAAGTAGTGTCAAGCGGCACGAACACATCCGGCATGATACCTCCTCCTCCATAGATTGTACGCTCCTTATATAAAGTAGTGTACTTCAACGAATCTGGGAAGGAAATGCTGTCTTCATGCATATACTCACCATGAGCCCATCTGTCGCTCAAATCCTTTGCATAGTCTTTGTTTCCCTTCTTCTCGTATGGCTTCTGCACACATCTTCCTGCAGGAGTATAGTATTTGGCGATTGTAAGACGCATCTCACTTCCATCTGCAAACTTGAACGGTTTCTGCACCAAACCTTTTCCAAATGTACGGCGGCCAACAATGACAGCTCTGTCAAGATCCTGCAATGCGCCAGCTGTGATCTCCGACGCAGAGGCTGAATTCTCGTCTACAAGAATAACAAGTCTGTTTTTATGATCAGCAAGTGTCGTCACATTCTCACGGAACTGACCCTCTTTTCTTTTTGCAGGTGCCATCATTGCTCCGTCGCCATCAAAGTATCTGTCAGACGAACGGAACTCCTGCCTTGGCTGGTGCACGCCTTCTGTGTAAACCACCATCGAATTATCCGGCACAAACATAGACACAAGGTCTTTTGCCGTATTCAAGAATCCACCACCGTTGCCCTGAAGGTCGATAATCATATACTTCATTCCCTGCTTTGAAAGTTTGTTGAAAGCCTCAACATACTCATCCATAGTGGTGCGCGCATAACGGTTGATCTTGATATAGCCCACCTCATTGTCTATCATATAAGATGCGTCTACACTATACAAAGGAATTTTGTCTCTGGTAATCGTAAACTGCAATGGTCCAGTCTCACCGCCTCTAATTACTGTAATATTCACATCCGTGCCACGTGGACCACGCACACGTTTCTGAATCTCGTTAGTGCTCATCTTAACGATGTTCTCTCCATCTACAGACACTATTTTATCGCCAGCCATGATACCCACCTTCTCTGCAGGAGCTCCACTTATTGTCTGCATCACCACCATCGTGTCTTCCAACATCTGGAATGTCACACCGATTCCGTCGAAATCACCGCGCAAACCTTCATTGGCTTTTTCAACTTCCTCCTTTGGAATATATGAGGAATGGGGGTCGAGCGACTGCAACATTGCCGCAATAGCCTCGTCGGCAAACTCTTTCTCGTTGACTGTATCCACATAATTGTTGATCACAAAATGAGAAGCCCAAATTATTTTCTGAAGATCAGGAGACAATCCTGATTGCTGCGCGTTCACATAAGAAATTGACATCAACGATATCAAAACCGCAAAAAATGCTTTTATTTCCTTTCTCATCACCTATAATTATCAAATCCAAATGCGAAATTACACATTATTTTATGCATTACCACCCTACCCGCATCAATTATTTCCAATATTTAAGAATTTTTAGCAAAGAAAAAAGGCTTCACCCAAACGGATGAAGCCTTATGTTTTCAGCGTAAAGTTATTACTTTGCAGCCTCAGCAGCAGCAGCAACAGCCTCAACAGCGTTAGCAACTGTGTCACCAGCAGCCTTAGCAGCAGCAACTACAGAATCAGCAGCAGCAGCTACAGCAGCAGCAGCTGAATCAGCCTTTGCGATTGAATCAGCGATTCTGATAGAATCAGCCTTAGCAGCCTCACAAGCAGCCTTGTCACACTTAGATCCACAGCAAGATGCTAGACATAGAGCAGCACCAGCAACAAAGAATAGAACAACTTTTTTCATTTCTCTTGTATATAATATGAATTAAACAAATTCGTTTTTTGAAACCGATGCAAAATTACACTTATTTTTAATAACATGCATTAAAAACACGTTTTTTTTCACTTTTTTTTGCTATATTTTTTCCACAATGTAAGCAACACAAATATTTCAATGGCAAATTGCAGTGTTTTTCGGGGAAAAATGGTTCATTTTCACACTATAAAAGGGAATACTTATACAAGACTGACGATAGCGATCGACTAAATGAAAATAAAAAAAAGACGCACGACCGTGCGTCTCTACGTAATTTTGAATTCAGCATTTTGAATTTAGCATTCAAAATTATTCCTCGTCCTCATTGTCTGTGAAGACTCCTGTTTTGTCGCAGTATCCGTACTCTCCCTCAAGCACATCTGCAATACGGTCTTCATCAAACTTCTGAGCCAACTTTTCTCCTGCTTTCTTGTCTTTCTCCACCTGATCCACTACATACTGAAGAATTTCGTCTTCATCTATATCAACTTCGTCATCTGAATCCTCATCAAAGAATCCCTGCTCTTCGTAGTAATCGTAAAGGATATCGAGGATGTATTCCACCTCCTCTGCAGTCGTGTCGGCATACTCTTCATCCAAGTTTGCCAAAATAAAATCCACAGCTTCCTTATCGTCGTATCCGATTTCGTCTTGTGCCATAATATATTGTTTTTAGTTTATAATTTCATTTTTAATTTGGATGGTTTGAACCCCTTCCTTCAATCCGATTCGAATTGTGTCAGGCACTCTTCTGTCCCCTCCTCAACACGAATATCTTATTCGATGTCTTTTCATCATTGTCCGTAATCTCAATATCCAAACCATTATTTTCAGCAAAGGTTTTCATTTCTTCCGCATCAAAGAAATTGATATTGCGCGACACTTTGTTGAAATGAATGACAGAGGATGTCGAGAACCATTCCGTCAACTTGGTGATTTTATGCGTCTTCTCCTGGCTCTTGTCTGCATCCCTCACAATGATTTTTCCTCCTTCTTTCAATTTTTCCAGACATTTGCAAAGCACTCTTTCTCGATCTTCCGATGTCATATAATGCAACACATCATTGAGAATGAAGACGTCGCTCTCCACAAAATCCGCACTGACAATATCTCCAACACTATATGTTTGGTTTGATGAGACTGAGTAGCAATGCTGAGCTATCTCAATTTTATCCTCGTCATAGTCGTACGAATGTATCTCGGCACCCGGCAGAGTGTGGCTCAACATAAACGACAGATAGCCATAGCCACATCCCAAATCTGAGACGACGGAATTGTCCGGAATCTGTTGCCAATACTTCAGATAATCATTCTCCAATCTGATTTTGACTTTGGTGTAATACTCAAGCACCGGACCTTTCAGAATAAAGTTCTGCTCCAACAGATGACGGAAATATGGATTCTTTGGTGTATCAATGTCTCTGCAAAGCTCATCATACTCTTTCTTTATCATCGCTTCATATTCTGCGGCATCTTCCTTGAACAGTCTTTTCGCTCTGTCGGACGGTGCGCAAGCTCTTCTTTCGCATACCTTCATCGCGATATTCGTGCGGCCTACATATATAATATCACCTTTGCGGATTCCGTAATGATGGCCGGCGAAGACAACTGGCAGAATGTCGATGCCAAGCTCACTCGCCAAGAAAAATGCTCCAGGATGAAATTTTGCGATTTTTCCGTCGACACTTCTTTCGCCTTCTGGGAAAACACAGATACTATACCCGTTGGCTACCAACGATTTTAGCTGTGGTATGTAGTCTTCAGTGGCGTCGTCGCTACAAAAAAAGCCTGACAGATGAAGAAGTATTCCATAGACAGGTGAATTCCAGTTGGTCTTCTTTGCCATAATCACCACTTTTGGTGTAAGTGCCATCACTCGCACAATGTCGAGCACCGACTGATGGTTGGCAATTATCATCGCTGGTTTTGTAAAATTCTCGTGCGTATTATCCGCATCTTTTCTGGTCAGACGTGGAGTGGCTATCCATAGCAAACATCTGCAGAAATAGCAAATCAGATAATGGAGCAAGTTGTACCGCCATATTTTTTTCAGCGGCAAACAGTATGACAGCATCGCAATCAATGAGAGCAAAATGCCCGCTATACCGAAACTGCCAATCAGAAGGATTGTCCAAAACAGACTGTTGATTGTGATTGGAGACAATCCTTTCTCTGTGCGTCGTGTGACAAACATTCTGAAAATCAATGGCTGCAACACATATGCTATCAGCACCGTCGCAAACATACCTATTAAAGATGTATAAGCCACCGTCAGCAACGAAGGATGATCAGCAAACACCAACACTCCCATGCCAAGTATGGACACTACAGATGAGAAGAAGATGGCAATCTTGTGCGACAACAATGTGTGCCTGCCCCTACTATATTCATCCACAAGTCCATCCGTGATGAAAATGCTGAAATCATCACCAATACCGAAGATGAATGTTGAGATTATGACACTTACAATATTGAATGACAGTCCGAAGATATGCATCACTCCAAGGATTATCAGCCAAGCCAACGCCATCGGCATAAAGCTCAGCAGCGCAGTCTCCAACCTTCCATAATTAAGCAACAAGCCAAGGAATACAATCAGCGACGACACTCCCAACACAAAGTTGAAATCATCCTGCACACTTCTCATATACCCCTGGACAAAGTGAGGTTTGTCGAGAATCACGACATTCTTACTGCCAATAAACGAATCATAAACTTTCTGTTTTGCTTCCGACTTCATCACGACATTGGATATTGCCATTTTCATTCCGTCTTCCGAACAAAACCAGCTGTTTATATGCTTGCTTAGAGGAGACTTCGGAACTTTCTCGAATGCAGACAACACACCGTCTGACTTATATTCAGCATTGACAATTTTGATGAACGGCTCGAAGGCTGACGGCTCGAAGCCATATTTCTCCGCAGATTTTTTCAACTGCTGCTCCACATTTCTTTTTCGCGCATCAGTCCAGAATGAATTCCATTTTTCTATTTTCTCCTGTTGCTCTTTGCCCGACACAAGCAGTTTATCCAAATGAGAATGACGCACAATGTCGCCAGCACCGAGCAGAGAATCAAGAGTATGATTCATTTTATGATATGAGACGAGAGCCTCCTCGTCTGTCTCTCCAGCTGAAACAAAATATATCGACACTTCCCCATCCTCACACGTGGAACTCTGCAGTTTTTTCTCCACATCAATAACGCCTTCGGGATAGTAGCAAAGATGGTTCATGTCGGCATCAAAATCGACATCATTGTAGTGATACAATCCGTAGCCAGAAAGCAAAAGTATCACCACCACCAAAAATGAGACATTCTCTATCTTATACGCATTAACAGACTCTATCCACTGTAAAAGTCTGCGTTTCTCCCCCGTCTCCCCATAACTCATGATATGAGGGAGATAGACAAGACAGAAGATCATCGCACCAATTATCATATTAGACGCGAGGAGGCCGAAATCCACAAGCAATGATGAGGATGTGAATGTCAGGCTGAAGAAAGCTCCGATTGTGGTGAGGCTACCGATAGTCAATGGCGACGACAACTCCTTAATCAACTGCTGTGCATCCTTGCAATGCTCTTTATGCGTCACCACATGGATTGCATAACTCATCACAACTCCCATAATCGCACTGCTTGCTCCCATCGCAATCAGAGAAATCGAATCCTTGAACAATGCCATCACTGCCATCGAGAAAAGGAATCCGAAACTGCTCGGCAACAATATGAGAAAGACACTCTTTCTATCGCGGAAAGAAAAGAATATAATCATGCAGATTGCCAAGATGCCTACTATAATTGTCAGACGCATATCTTTCTGGATGCAACGTGAATTGTACACACCCATCACTGGTCCGCCGAAGCAATCTATTTTTGCTTCCTCATGTCCCGACACCACCTTCTCCAATATTTCTGTAAGCCGTTGTGAGGCATTAACATCGCCAGCCGGGAAAGTGGGAGTAATGGTGACAATTGCTGTGGAATCCGTGGAAAGGTAAACACCACCGTCGATTATAGAATATTTCGATGACACTCGAGTATTGGCAAGGCTTTTCAATGCTGGAGACGCGAGTCCGAACGGATCTTTATAGATATAGTCTGCCGCAAAATTTCCAAACAGTCCATGCAGCGACTCGTAGTTTGCGGCCATCTTCCTATCAATGGCATCCGCAGAAAAGATAGAATCAAATGCCGAGTAGACGGAATTGTCTATATAAATTGGTAGATTGCTATAGATGATATCAGACGTGGATTGAGCAGCGTTCGGATCAACTGAAAAATCCACGCTTTGGGCAAGTTCAGGCACAAGAGCTTCATTCAGTTCTTTTTCCAATGCCAAAGCACATTTGTGGACAGAAGCTATATTTCCATCTTTTGCGCTCACCATCACAACGACATTATCCTTCACTTTGAGTTTTTCAAACACCAGTTTCTGGACAGCGTTGTTTCCATTGTCTGGCAGGATCTTCATTATGTCCTGCTCCACATTCAGACGTGAAGCGGAGAATCCAAGGAGGACAACAAACACAACAAGCGACATCCACAATAGTGAACGCCGTTGCTCAAAAAAGTTATATATCGATAAAAATATCCTATCCACTTACTTATATAGTCAATAATTAACAATTAAGAATTAACAGTTGGGTCGTCACAGACGGTAAAAGATCCAACTAAAAATAGTCAACCACTAATTATCAACCATTAACTATTAATTCTTAATCCACCACATCATCAGCGATGTCGTCGTCTCCGTCATAATCATCGTCTGTGATTTCTATATCAATGATTGGAGCCTGACGTTTGAACGCCTCGTTAAGAGAAATGATTGTCTCTGTGCTTGATATTCCCTTGATTGCCTGCAATCGTTCGTGAATCAAACGCAAGAAATCACGGTTGCTCTTTGCGTATATCTTGATGAACATCGCATACTCTCCGGTAGTGTAGTGGCATTCCACCACCTCAGGGATTTTATACAACGCATCCACAACATCCTGAAAATCATTCGCGTCTCGCAAGAAGATGCCCATGTATGCACATGTGTTGTAGCCGATCTTCGATGGGTCAAGGACAAACTCCGAACCTTTGATTACTCCGATCTTCTGCAACTTCTGTATACGCTGGTGAATAGCGGCGCCAGAGACATTACATTCTCTCGCCACTTCCAGAAATGGCATACGCGCATTGTCTGAGATCAGCTTCAAAATTTTCTCATCTAATTTGTCAATGTGTTTCTGTCCCATATCTTTCGTTGTTTAGTGATTAATGTTTTTTTCGATAAACTCACTCGCTTTTGCCAAAGCATCCACTTTCCCCACATCTATCAGCTGCAAATCTGTCGACTCATGGAGTTGGATATTATGAGACGTCGCCATATCCAGATAAAAATCTATGATAGAAAATTTATCAGGATACCCAGACATCTCTCGCAAAAGTGATGGATTTATAATATGTATTCCAGCAAACGCCAACTGATTGTTTGGCTCATCAAACACAGCGACGTCGCCTTTTGTATCTCCAGTTTTTAGATTTTTCCAGGCACGCAGTCTGCCATCTTCTGATGAGATCAACTGACGTGAAGAATCACGGTGTGAGCACAACAATGTAGCCTCTGCATCGCTCGCTGTATGTGCATCATACAACGCTTTGATATCCGCATTGGAAAAAATATCCACATTATGGACAATGACAGGCTCGTCACCGCCGAACGTTTCAAACGCACGTTTCAATCCGCCGCCTGTGTCGAGCAGGAAATCACGCTCGTCGGATATTTTCACGTCTACGCCAAAATCATTGGATTTAAGATAGTCTATAATCTGTTCTCCAAAATGATGTACATTCACCATAAAATCCGTCACGCCAAAACGTTTCAAATTTTCTATGCAATGGTAAAGCAACGGTTTTCCGTTAAGCTCAACCAACGCTTTGGGCTTATTGTCGGTCAGCGGGCGGAGACGTGTGCCAAGTCCGGCAGCGAAGATCATTGCTCTCATTTGCTACTTTTTTTAGTTGTTGACAAAATGGCGTCGTATGCTTTCCTGTCATGAAGGATTTCTGAAGCTTTTTTAGTCTCCTTGTCATATTTCAAGTTTTCCTCAGAAGCTCCTTTCTGGAAATAATAACGTTGAGCCAAATCGGTAGAGATCAAACGGATGATGTCCTCCTTGTTTTTATCAAGCTCTTCATCCTGGCAACGGAAAAGAGCCATTTGCAATGCGTCATACTGCTGTTTTGCAGCCTCGTATGTGCTATCTTTCTTTGCTTTTTCCACAAGAGCATCAAAAAGTTTTTCCTTATCAGTCTTGTAGCTGAAATCTTTGCTCACAACAAAATTCTTGAAATCCTGCCAATCCGTGAATTTGAAATCTTGGATCGACGGAATTGTCGGATGTTCAGATGCCCACTTTGTGCAATAATCGAAGACTATATTCTTCACGTAAAGCTGATAAACAATCTGAGCAGGGACACTGTCTCCGGTATAGACTGTGTCCGGCATCACACCGCAACCATCCTTCACTATTCTGCCATTCTTTGTTTTAAACTCATGAGTCAAGCTATCAGGAATGACAAATTTCTTTCCATCCTCACGTGTACGGGCATAGTCGATAGCCTGGATGCAACGTCCGGAAGGGATATGATATTTCGAGATTGTCAATTTAAGGCTGCCACCAAATGGAAGACTACGGCTTGTCTGCACAAGTCCCTTGCCATAAGTGCGCTCACCCAAAATGACAGCTCTGTCTAAATCCTGCAATGCTCCAGAGACGATTTCAGCAGCGGATGCACTCTCTCCGTTCACCATCACCACAATTGGGATTTCCAAATCGACAGGATCTTTTGTAGTGGAGAATGTCTCATCCCACTCTTTTACCTTACTCTTCGTGTAGACAACCTTTGTGCCCTTCTCCACAAAACATCCTACAATGTCTACCGCTTCTGAAAGAATACCTCCCGGATTGGAACGAAGGTCGATGATCAAGCCTTTGATACCAGACTGTTTCAGCCTCTTCAACTCTGTCTTGAAAATATCGGCCGTGCCAGTGGTGAAACCCGTCAAATGGATATAGCCGATGTTGTCACCGATATTTTTTGCCAAGTTGACGGAAGATATCGTGATATTGTCACGCACAATATTAAGAGTCACCTCCTTATCAGCACGCTTTACAACCACCTTGACCGATGTGCCTGCCACACCACGCAACTTCTTGCTGACATCAGATGTTGTGCTGCCGACAACTTTCTCACCGTCGACGCTAAGGATCACGTCGCCAGCCTTTAGTCCATATTTATGAGACGGAGAATTTTCATACACCTCCTGGATTATCACCAGACTGTCGCGCTGGGAGATCACCGAACCCACACCAGCGTAAGTGCCGGTAGTCATAAACTTCAGGTCGTCCATCTCACGCTCAGGAATATACATAGTATAAGGGTCAATCTTGTTGAGCATGGCGTTGATTCCCGTCTCCACCGTCTTCTCAACAGAGAATGTATCGACATAGAACATGTCAAGTTCACGCAACAAAGTAGAATAGATTTCCAGGTTTCGAGATACCTCTGCATTTTTATTAGCCAAAACCGATGTCGGAGCCACAGCAGCCAACAAACCGACCATAGCCGCATATATGTTTCTTTTCAATCCCATATTACGAATTCAAAGTTATTAATGCAACAAAATTATCAAAAAGGATAGAAAACTCAAATTAGAATAGAGTTTAATTTTTCATCTCCGACAAGATTTCCCAATGTCCGTTTTTATTTGCGCCCACATGTCTGAGCATCCCCTCGTCGACAAATTATTCCTACCGATATAAAACACTTAACGGTGTATTTGATGAAATCTCTTGCAAAATTCTCAATATCCTCTTGCAAAATTCTCAATATCCAGTCATTATAAATGAATTTCCCTCTGCTCGGATAATCCAAAAATCTGGATTTTTCATTGTGCCTAGTTAACAAAATTGGATAATTATTTTCATAAAAATCCAGAAAACTGATTGTATCTAAATGCATTCTACTTTTTGTTCTATTATAATTGTACATTTGTAGAGCAAAAAATAAGTTAATAAACTCTTTTTATAAAGTATCTTGGTATGATAAAAAAATTACTCCTAACCGTTTACACAACACTATGTTGCTTTTTCCTATATGGAAAGCAAGACTGGAAACTCGTCTGGAACGATGAGTTCGATTATTCTGGCACTCCAGACAATTCAAAATGGTCGTTTGATACAGAGGGCAACAACTGGGATTGGGGAAACAATGAGGCCCAAAACTATACTCCTGCTGATAAAAAGAACGCATGGGTGGAAGACGGCAATCTTATTATCGAAGCTCGTAAAGAGAGATATACTTGGCATGGAGATGGTCAGACCAAGGAATATACTTCCGCCCGTCTGTTTACAAAAGGCAAAGGTGACTGGCTTTACGGAAAAGTGGAAGTTAAAGCTTTGTTGCCCACGGGACGTGGCATGTGGCCAGCCATCTGGATGCTTTCCACAGACGATACGTATGGAGGATGGCCTAATTCCGGTGAGCTTGACATCATGGAAAATGTAGGTCATGATCCTAACAAGATCCACTGCAATATCCACACAGAGGCGTACAACCACAAGAATGGCACGAACAAAGGCAACACGGTGACAACTTCGTCGCCAAGCCAAAACTGGCACATCTACAGCATGGAATGGGATGCTGAAAAAGTGATTTTCTTCCTTGATGGAAATCAAGTTTTCCGTTTTGACAACGAGCACAAATCATATAAAGAGTGGCCATACGACAAGAGATTCCATCTCCTTCTTAACATTGCTGTCGGCGGAAGCTGGGGAGGCGAGCAAGGTATCGACGACGGTATCTTTCCACAACGTATGCTTGTCGATTATGTCCGCATCTACCAATATGGAGAGGTTGAGGAAGAACCTGTGGATGGTGTTTTGAAACTAAAAACTACCATTGCAGAAAACTCATGTGCAGGAGAAAGTTTGGAAATAGCTATCGACACAACAGGAACAGGCAGACTGCTTCATCCCCAAAATTTTGAGATTAAGGTGTCTGAATATTATAAAAATAGCGATTCAAGCAACGACATCAGTTTGCGGGGAACGACAATGGACGGACATGGCTTGATGAAATTGCTTATAGAGCCTGAAGAGGACGTTTATATCACGACACAAGTGAAATATCTAGATCAGTCGATCGACACAACAATTTTTGTCAAAGTTTATCCTCACCCAGTAATAGCCGCTGTGGATAGCATCGGTCCAAAAGATGTGAAAGTAGTTTTGGAGAACTACGATTATGCTCCATATCTATATGCATTAGACAGGGGTCCATTCTACGAAATTGATGAATATCATAATTTGGAAGCAAGGGAATATGTAGTGTCCGTGAAAGATGCTAATGGTTGTACTGTGCAATCTCGATTCACAATCAAAGAGCCAACCGCAGTGGAGCTTATCGCAGGAACAAACATCTCTGTTTATCCAATTGGCAATAATATCATAGTGTCTGGAGCGGAAGCAGGAGCATCATTCCGTGTGGTTGATGCCAATGGAATCAGTGTGACAGAAGGCAATTTGTCTGTCGACGGAATTGTCAACACGTCTTCTTTGGCTAAAGGAATCTACTATGTGATTATTGATGGCAATGCATATCCGATTATAAAGAGATAACATGCACAATTAAAATAACGTGAATTCGACGAAATCAACATTATATAAAATAGACGTTTCCAAATAGTCAATCAATCCCATGATCGTAGGGGCAGGTTTCAAACCTGCCCACAATAGGGATAATAATCAAACAGAAAACAGTGTCAGCTATAATGTCTGACACTTGGAAAAACCACAAACAAGTGTGTGTGGGAAAACTCCCAACAGAGAAAACAGAAACATGGGAAAACACTAAGTATAATGGAATTCATCGGACTCACGTTAAAATATAGGCAGATAAAAAAACAATAGGGATAGGTTTGAAACCTGCCCCTATTGTTTTGAGAAAGATTGGAGTTTCGTTCATTATACTGAACAAATTTGGCGAATTTTATTCAGTATAATGAACAAAATCCAAGATCCAATCCAAAACAGGCACCACTTCAATCGACACTCCGTCTACTACAAGATTCTCTTTTTCTTCCCATGTGATAATCATCGGCTTCACATCCTTATTTGTTTGAGCATAACGACACATAGCATCGACTTCTCTATTTCTTGTATTATCATCTTTGATTGAATAAGAAACCTGGATTGCAGTATTGGTTTCTTCAATGTAAAAATCTATTTCCTTGTCTCCTTTCAAATAAACAACATTTTCCCTGCCATACTTTTTGCACAGAGTGACCGCAACAAAATTCTCAAGCAGAGAGGTCTCAGAATCTACAAGGAACAAGTTTAATATGCCATTATCTATAAAGTAGTATTTCTTTACACTTTCACGCTCTCCTATCTTTGCGTAACCATTTTCAATAGGCAAAATCAGCCATGAATCCACAGCAAATGAGAGATAATCAATCACAGTATTTACAGTAACTGACTGACCTGTCGATTTTATGATATTTTGTAATCTATTGTAGGATGTCGGTTGTTTTACACTTTCAGCAAGTTTCTTTATCAACAATCCCATAACCTTGGAGTTACGGATATTGTTTCGCGCACATATATCGCCCAAATAGATTTTCTGATACAGACTTTGGAGCATCGATCGTTTATCTTTATAATTGATGATTTCAGGTAATCCTCCGTACTTGAAATATTCAGAAAAGTAAGCATTCATCTTAGATTGCTGAATTGTAGAAAATTTCCAATCCTCATCTATATCTACATTCCTCGCTTTCAATTGTTCTTCAAAAGAATATGGGAACACATCATAAATCAAGAAACGGCCTCCCAATGTTGTAGCGACGTCGCTACTTAACATCTTCGCATTACTGCCAGTAACATATATTGTATATTTGGAATCAGCCAAACGTCGTACAAACTTATCCCAATGATTCACATTTTGAATTTCATCAAAAAACAGAATCGGTTTGGTGTCTGAACCCGACATTTCGTAATGGACCTCCAATATTGAATTCAGATCGTCAGATTGCATTTCTGATAATCTTTCGTCTTCAAAATTCAAAAACAAAATATCTTTTCTATCGATTCCTTTTCTAAGCAGCTGATTCAAACGCTGATAAAGCATATAGGTTTTTCCAACACGACGAAGCCCAACAAACACATAGTTTGCACATTCTTCAAACGCAAAAGGTCTCTCAACAATATCAAGAGAAGCTATTTCCTCTCGCTTGTCGATTATACATTGCTTTATGACATTTTTAGCTATTCCCATATTTTGTTCATTATAATGCACAAAAATAGATAATTTTATTCAGTATAATGAACAAAATTCAAGATTTTTATTCAGTATGATAAACAAAAAACTGACTACAGACCTCATTTCCTGATCTCTGTGTTTAATATCGGTAACTAACGTGAGCTCGATAAATTTGCGGATCATTTTCCACTTTCTGATTGAATTCTCACCTCTTTTTCTCATAAAAAAAGAGTGGTCTTTCTCTGTGAGCTTTGGGGTCTCTGTGGTTTTATTAAATTCTGAGTGCTCGCCTTCGGCTCGCACTTTAGCAGGGGTTAGGGCGTTCCGCCCTTAACAATCCTAGTTTTGGACAACTGCTATATAATATCTACTAATGGTGTATCAAAAATAGAAAATCCCGACTCTTTCGAATCGGGATTTCTATTTTTATTGTCGGGAGGGTTTGAAACCCTCCCCTACGTAATGGTTTGCTTCAACTAATTTTTTGTAGATCTATAATTTAGCATTCAGCATTCCTCATTTAGCATTATTAATACTCTTGCCAAGTCTTGATCTTGATATCCTCGATGCTCTTAGACATCAAAGCACGGATATATGCGCTTGCAAGACGTGCGTTTGTCATCAACGGAATATTATGGTCGATTGCCGAACGACGGATCTTGTATCCGTTTGTAAGCTCACGCTTTGTCTGATCCTTTGGTATGTTGATCACCAAATCAATCTGATGGCTCGACATCAACTTAGTGATGTTTGCCTTTCCGTTCGACTCCTCATCTGGCCAGCAAACAGCTGTCGCCTGAATACCGTGGTCGCCCAAGAACTTCTGTGTTCCGTCTGTAGCGTAGATCTTGTAGCCCTTGGCAGCCAACATCTTGCATGCGTCAAGAAGCTCTACTTTTCCACGCACATCTCCAGATGACACCAAAATGCCCTTCTGTGGAATTGGATATCCTACTGAAATCATTGAAGTTAGCAATGCCTCCTCGAAGTCTGAACCTAGACATCCTACCTCTCCAGTCGACGACATGTCCACTCCAAGAACTGGGTCTGCCTTGTGAAGACGTGCGAATGAGAACTGTGATGCCTTAACTCCTACATAGTCAATATCAAATGTTGATGAATCAGGTGTCTCAACAGGAACGTCAAGCATAATCTTTGTAGCTGTCTCGATGAAGTTTCTCTTCAACACCTTCGACACGAATGGGAAGCTTCGTGATGCACGCAAGTTACACTCGATGACCTTAACATCATTGTTCTTTGCAAGGAACTGGATATTGAATGGTCCACTGATATTCAACTCCTCAGCGATCTTCTTACTGATTCTCTTGATTCTGCGGGCAGTCTCCAAATAGATGTTCTGTGCTGGGAAGACAAGTGTAGCGTCGCCTGAGTGAACTCCTGCAAACTCAACATGCTCAGAAATAGCGTACTCGATCACCTTACCGTTCTTTGCAACCGCGTCGAACTCGATCTCCTTAGCCTCCTGCATGAACACAGACACAACAACAGGATACTCCTTAGATACCTTTGCAGCAGCCTTCAAGAATGTATGCATCTGCTCTTTGTTGTGGCAAACATTCATTGCGGCTCCTGAAAGCACGTATGACGGACGGATCAACACTGGGAATCCTACCTCATCAATGAAGGCGTCAATCTCGTCGAAGCTTGTCAACTCTTTCCATCTTGGCTGGTCGATTCCTAGCTGGTCAAGCATTGCAGAGAACTTGTGACGGTTTTCTGCACGGTCGATCGAAACTGGAGATGTACCAAGGATAGGAACATTCTGACGGTGCAACTTCATCGCCAAATTATTAGGAATCTGTCCGCCCACTGATACGATCACACCCTTAGGTGTCTCCAAATCCAACACATCCAATACACGCTCGTAGCTCAACTCATCAAAATAAAGTCTGTCGCACATATCATAGTCTGTAGAGACTGTCTCTGGGTTGTAGTTGATCATTATCGACTTGTAGCCCAACTTTCTTGCTGTCTGAACAGCATTTACCGAACACCAGTCGAACTCTACAGACGAGCCGATACGGTAAGCACCCGATCCAAGTACTACGATTGACTTCTCATTCTTGAAGTGATAATCAATTGAGTGCTCTGTAGCACCGTAAGTCATATATAGATAGTTAGTCAACTCTGGATGCTCAGAAGCGACAGTGTTGATTCTTCTAACTGCAGGAACGATATTGTTCTTCTTACGAGATGCACGTACACGTAGGATCTCCTTCTCCATGTTGCCAGAAGGATTCTCGCAGTAGCGAGCGATCTGGAAGTCGGAGAATCCTAGACGCTTAGCCTCACGCATCACATCTGCTGGGATATCCTCGATCTTGCTATACTTAGCGATTACCTTAGTGTAGTCAACAATATTCTTCAACTTGTTCAAGAACCAGATGTCGATCTTTGTCAACTCCTCGATTCTCTCCACTGTGTAACCTTTCTCCAAAGCAGCGGCGATAGCGAAGATACGCAAGTCTGTAGGATGAGAAAGTTCCTTATCCAAGTCGCCAAACTCAAGGTCTCTGTTGCCAACGAATCCGTGCATACCCTGTCCGATCATACGAAGACCCTTCTGGATAATCTCCTCGAAAGACTTACCGATTGACATGATTTCACCGACTGACTTCATTGAAGATCCGATCTCACGGTCGACACCAGCGAACTTAGTCAAATCCCAGCGAGGAATCTTAACGATCATATAGTCGACAGACGGTGCGACGTATGCTGAGTTAGGTGTACCCATCTCACCGATCTGGTCAAGTGAGTAACCCAAGGCCAACTTAGCGGCTACGAATGCCAAAGGATAACCAGAAGCCTTAGAAGCCAAAGCTGAAGAACGGCTCAAACGAGCGTTGATCTCAATAATACGGTAGTCGTTAGTCTGAGCGTTGAATGCGTATTGGATATTACACTCACCAACAATTCCGATATGGCGAACAACCTTCTTTGCAACCTCCTGAAGGAATGTGATCTGCTCCTGAGTCAAAGATATAATTGGAGCGACTACGATAGACTCACCTGTGTGGATGCCAAGTGGATCGAAGTTTTCCATTGGGACAACTGTGAAGCAGTGGTCGTTCTTATCACGGATAACCTCAAACTCAATCTCTTTCCAACCCTTCAACGACTCCTCTACAAGGATCTGCTTTGAGTGTGCCAACGCACTGTCGCAAAGTTCACGGAATTCAGCCTCGTTCTCACAAACTCCTGAACCAAGACCGCCAAGAGCGTAAGCCGAACGAACCATTACAGGGAATCCAATCTCGTGAGCCACACGAAGAGCATCCTCCATCGACTCTACAGCCTCAGATTTAGGAGTAAGAGCCTTGATCTCATTCAGTTTCTTAACGAATAGGTCACGGTCCTCAGTGATCATGATAGCATCAACAGATGTGCCAAGCACCTTAACTCCGTATTTTTCAAAAATGCCCTTTGTGTACAACTCAGTACCACAGTTAAGTGCAGTCTGTCCACCAAAAGCAAGCAAAATGCCGTCTGGTTTCTCCTTCTTGATAACCTCCTCAACAAAATATGGAGTGATTGGCAAGAAATACACCTTGTCTGCAACACCAGCAGAAGTCTGGATTGTTGCGATGTTTGGATTGATCAACACTGTGCTGATACCCTCCTCGCGCATTGCCTTCAATGCCTGCGAACCTGAGTAGTCAAACTCACCCGCCTGTCCGATCTTCAAAGCTCCGGATCCAAGCAGAATGACCTTTTTGATTCCTTCTATCATAACCGTATAATAATTTATTTCTTTTTTCTAAAATGCAAAAAAAATGCGTCGGAATCAAAAACCAACGCAACTAAAAGGAAAAAGTAAGACGACATGCGGATGTGTTGTCCGCAACTGCCATTTGCTTATGTACATAGACCATCGTCATACCACCTTATTTTTGAATCGTGCAAATTTACATAAAATTCCGTCTACTTTCAAAATTTTGACGGAAAGAATTGAAATATGACTTTTCAACAAAGACAAAAGAAGGTGAAATCCCAAAACAAAAAAAACGTGACATTGCGACGCTACTGAACGAATTTAGCTAAAATCATTCAATAAGACTGAACGAATTTAGCTAAAATCATTCAATAAGACTGAACGAATTTAGCTAAAATCA